>Ga0209630_10000400_pt1 | contig 49804 bp, 48 predicted proteins | sample COG_01_FD_184745 | JGI IMG/M metagenome (GOLD analysis project Ga0209630, IMG submission 184745) | Pelagic Microbial community sample from North Sea - COGITO 998_met_01 (SPAdes) (version 2) | ecosystem: Environmental > Aquatic > Marine > Neritic zone/Coastal water | place: Helgoland, sampling...
GAACCCTGCGCCCAGCGTCAATTGTTTGCTCATCGATTAACCCGTTCCGCTTCTGATCGTCCACCGATCAGATCGATGACTTATTCAGAAGTTCCCTAACAGTTTTGAAACGACGCCCAACTATGACTATACGGACCCTGCCAGTCCGTATAGTAAGGATCTACTGACTTGGTAAAAATCACGTAACCGCCTGTCCATCAAAAGGAAACACCAATATATCGCAAAATATTGAACCGGGAAGTACGGACCCCGACTTACGTTTTCAATATACGAGGTTTGAACCGCGCCTTTACCTTCTAGGGTGCGGCCTTGAGGAGAACATAGATGATAGCGACGAATGTCTCTTGTTGGCCGTTCAGAGCCCGTCACGATCGCTATACGAGCGACTGCTTTCTGGAAGCCTTAATTTAATTTCTAGAAAATCGCAGGAGCGGTCGTTCGCGAGCGACACCGCTACTTCCGAAATGTGTCCACAACCGACATTCGACGCATACGTCGACGGAAGCGGGGAAGAGACTATTCTCGCGTCACTTTTGAGAGCTGATCTATGTTGAAGCGCTCACGTTTACGCGGGCTGCGGCCTAGTGCGAGCTCGGGGACCTATGCAACAAACTCAATCGGCAGTGCTTCAGGATCCGAAAAATAGCCGAGCCCGTAAGTAGCTTGCGTCTACCTTAGTGGAATCATGGTTAGACGGCGGGGGAACGAAAGACTACGAGACGTAGCACTATACTGCTGCGAGAAGCGATTTCTGTATAAGAGTCGACAGGTGCTTGATTGTGCACGGAAGTAGATTGAGAGGAAACACACCATGCCACAGACCGATTGGCGCGTAATAGACCAGAAACTGATCGATGGGAATACTTTTAGCGACCAAACTGCCGTTTACGAACTCTTTAGGAAGATGAGGCGCGACGATCCGGTGCATTGGACGGTGCGTGATGACGGAGTTGGCTTTTGGTCTGTATTCAAGCACAAAGAATGTCGTCAGGTTCTCGACAACGCCATACTTTTCAACACGGGGGACACTGGGCAGATGCCGCCAATGTCCGAAGCGCACGATGTGGTATCCAGAGACGGTTTTGGCGTCGGCCTGAGCATTCTGACTACCGACCCGCCGCGGCACACGAAAGTGCGCGACATCTTCGAAGACTCATTTAAACCGAAAACGATGGCCGCGTACGAGGCGCGTTGCACCGAAATCGTCAGAGGTGTCTTCGATGGTCTGCCGGAATCTGGCAGGTGTGATCTCGTCGCCGATATTGGTGCCAAGATCCCGATGGCCGTAATCTCCGACATTCTCAAAATTCCGATGGAGGATTGGGATGAGATTCTGGGTTGGGGAAAGATGTCCCACCAGATGTTCAATCACGATGCCCAGACGTCACTGCAGGGCTTCGACAACATGACGAATTATTGCCTGTCTCTTTCGAATCAACGCCGCGGTTGCCCAATGAACGACCCGCTCGCGATCCTGGCCAACGCTGAAGTCGATGGTCAACCGCTAACCGATCAGGAGATTGGTAGAAACGGCATGCTGCTCCTGGTGGCGGGATTCGAAACTACTCGGAACGCTTTTGCCGGTGGCGTGCAAGCGTTACTAGAGCATCCGGATCAAATGCAATATCTGCGCGATAACCCGAAAGGCATGCGCCTGGCAGTCGAGGAAGTTGTGCGCTGGACTAACGCGGCCGTCGCCTTCCGAAGAATGGCGACCGCGGATACAGAACTCGGCGGCAAAAAGATCAAAAAGGGCGACAGTATCGTCGTCTGGTTTCCGTCCGCGAATCGTGACGAAGATGTGTTTGAGAACCCGGATATTTTCGACGTCACGCGTCATCCCAATCAGCATATCGGCTTCGCCGCAGGTGCACATTTCTGCCTTGGAGCTCCGCTCGCCAAGCTCGAGCTCGCGATAGCGTTACAAGAGGTACTCGATCGCTACGACGGTATTGAAGTGTGCGGGCCCATCAGCTATATCCCGTCGAACTTCGTTTTTGGACTCGAGAGCATGCCTGTCCGCTTGATCCCGAAATCCGCGTAAGTCGATGGGGAGAGAAGAAGATAATGGGAAACGGCGCTGGGGATGCGGGATAAGTTTTGGTGCTGCCGTTGGTCAGATTGGCAAAGAAATCTGATGCGCTTCTCTGGCATTTTTCGACGATGGATGCAGATAGCGTAACGGGTCATTCGCCTGGCACCTCTAAAGTCCCCCCCGGGCGACAAGGGCAAAGTGGGTCTGTCGAGGTCCGGAATTGGCCGAACGCCGCCGTAGCACTGAAGCAGTGCAAACGTCTGCTTAGCAGAAAGTAGACGCTCAAAATCGGATCTCGATGAGATTAAGAGATGCCCACACGAGACAATTGATGTAACCGCTAATGTGTCCAAAGGCAGAGTGGATGCCCGAAGGTATATTCTGCAAGCTTCGCCTCACACGCAAAGGCTACTTAAGGCCATTGCGAACCTAGCGCGATTATGCAAAAAGTAATGCTCAGCTAAATACTTCCTAATTGGTTTCGTTCACATCATGCCTATTACACAAGAAATAGTTGGATATACCAGCCGGTCTTTCAGCCACAATTTGGATGAACGTTGGTCGATGGCTTACGCCGCAAGCTTAAACGATATGTCCCAGTGCTATTTCGATAACGCAGACGGTAAGCAGGTCGCAACCCATCCGGTTTTTCCTGTGTGTCTCGAGTGGCCGGCTTTGGTGGAAAGCCTTAGCGACAATAATATTGATATGCGCAACACTGTTCATGCTACGCATGATTTGCATCTCCTCGAAGCGATTCATCCGAGTATGGAATTATTTACTTCTGCCATGATTATTGGCGTTGAACAGCGTAAACCAGGGATTTATCTAGGTTGGCGGTTCGACACGACGGGTGCGGATGGCACCTTGGTCAGTCGTACCTACCAAGGAAACTTATTTCTTCGCGCAACGCTCGAGGGACCATCTTATTGGATCGAGGAAATGCCTAGCCTTGGTGAAAACGCAGGGGCTTTAAACACGCTGGATGTGCCTATTAAAGTCGAGGCCAACCTCGGGCAAACTTATACCGAATGCGCACGTATTTGGAATCCCATTCACAGTGATTTAGCAACAGCACGCGCCGCCGGTCTTCAAGAACCGCTGCTACACGGAACAGCTTCATTGGCCCTCGCAACATCCGCAATTGTGAACGAAATTCTTGGTGGAAAGCCTGCGCGCGTTAAACGAATTAGCGGGCGTTTTTCATCGATGGTGTTCATGCCCTCGTCACTACACATGAAAACTCGAAGTGAAGGCTCGCAAATCTGTTTTTCGCTATGTAACGAAGCCGGGTTAGATGTAATTTCAGCAGGCCGTATTGAATTTCATGCGTAACTTCCGTCGATGTAGACTCATCGGTCAAATTTACCGTAGCTGCTCATGCTGTTTTGATCTTTTAAGTCAGCGCCCAAAACTAATTAGTCACGTCACTCTGATGCCGGATTAATCCGTTTTCTAATTGCGCGGATAAACCGCCGAAAAATTGCGCTGAAGTGGCGAGTACGTGCCGGCTCAGCGGCGCATTTCGGGAAAAAAGGGGACATGCCACATTAAACTGCGCGAAAGCGCTGGTGGCAGGTCACTATCAGCGCGAGCTTAGGTGCCAGGTCTTGCCTTTTGCCTTTCGTAATGACCGCTGTCGGCCGATAGGCGACGAATTACTCAGGCTACCGAACGACTGCTAACGGGAAAACGGGAGCTCATCATCGCTTCTTGGCAGTTTCAAACGTAACGCCCATAAGAGACGTATGCCAATAATTATGCGCTAGCAGTTGGCGAAGGTTGTGGCTCGTACATTCTTTGCGGAATCTTCGAATCTATCAGAGGTTGCACAAACGAGATAAATTCATCGCTGTACCACAGGCTGCGTTTTGTCCACCAAGTTTTAACACCAGGAAGAAGCGCCATGTCTTCTAGCGTCCTAGCTAACCCGCGCCAAGCGCCATCTTCCAAACGGCCCTGGCTGAATTGCCTATGCAGACCCTCTGCGATACGAAAAAAACGACCGCAGTGTGCAGAGTACTGAACAGCCTCAGCCGGATTTAGCGATAGGAAATCCCAGGAGGCCTTGACCCATAATTCGGAAAGCTGTGGGTTGTCCGCAAACGACGCCGTCCACCCGTTCCACTGATTTGTCCATTCAGTAACGGCTGCAAGACGACTTTCAGTATTCTGAGAACGAATTTGCGAAGCTAGATACACTAGCGAAAGGATCACTCCCAGTGCCCCGGCAATTTCGCCGACTGCTCCAATTGCGTCCCAATTCATCTTTACCTCGTGTTAGCAAACCCAGTGGGTAGCATATCCGACCGGCTCTCTATCGCGAACTTCCGCTCTTGGCCGATAGCGCCAATTTCCGTCGTTAGACCGACTTTCTGCTATTGAGAGTCCGACGGCTAAAGGCCGCGATCGCGCGATAGGGTTTTGCCGACCGGCACGGTAGCGCAAGGAACGCAACAGTAATGCGTGCCCTGCACATCGATCAGTTCACCCTATTGCGGATAAGGGAATGGGAATCTGAGCAGAGCGGCCATGTCATCAGCGGAATTCTCACTTTCACCAGCTACTTCCATTTCAGCAAATTTTTGGATCGCTTCGCCGTGCTCACGCATCGAATCCGCCAGGTGACGATACGGCGCAGGTGCGGTCACGGCGATTTCACGCTGGCGGTCTAAAAGCGGCTCCCCCAAATCGCGCAGCATAGAGACGAATTGCTGCCAGTTATCAGCGCCTATCGACTCCGCTAATTCGCGACCGGACTGCCGCGACTGTTCTTCTCCCTCAACCGATCCGCCGAGTTCCAGAATGGTTGGGCGCAACCGCGCCTTCGTTTCGGTCTCTAATTGCAAGAAGGTCGCGATCTTATATCGATGCACGGAGTCTGAAAATTTTCCGATTAATGCCTCATTGAACGCTTCGCCAAACACTTCTGTCTGATAGTACGCTGAGACACATTCCTTAAACTCTGACTTTGTCATTATGGATGCTTCCTTTTACGGCTTCGGGATCGGAATCCGCCACGTTGTATCTTCGAAATCAGTCGAATTGAAATAGTTTTACTGGAGCTACATTCGGGTGGCTTCTGGGTAACGCCGGAGCAGTTGTGATCTCCGGGGGCAAGGGAGTTTAGCCCGAGCATCTGCACGGTGGACGACTATTTTTAATACGAACGCGTTAGCGGGGTTAACGACCAATACTGGCCGTTCGCGTCGATCATAAGCACCAGGGCGAACGTCTCGTAATCCTAAGCGAACGGCCGTTCGGCCCCTCACTGCAATGCGCCCACTACGGCCTTTCGACAGCCACGGGGGGGGGGACGATAGCGAAGGGAGAAGCAGTCCAAGTCTCCGAGCTGGTCGTTTCTCAGGCTGCATCAGCTCCTGAGTCACTCGCAATTACAACCGTACCATCGCGATGTTTGATGCGTTCACGCTCAACTAGTCCGTTTACATGATCCTTGAATTCGTCGTCGTAGAAATGCTGCATTCCTGCCCAAGCTTCTGTACACGCTTTATGGGTCACTAGTATTGCCATCAATCCCCTATCCCACAGCTCGAAGCCGTAGTCGTTTAACAGCTTCGCTTTGTTGTTCCAGTAACTCGCTTGCCAAAGATTGAAATAATTCACGTAGAGAAATTGCAATCGGAGCCGCTCTTCCGAGCTAATTGAGGAATAATCATCATTCGCTTTAGCAATTAGCGGCGCGATTATCGGATCGGTCGCTAGCGCTAGGTTGACGGCAACTATCGAGTCAACTTGCACATATTGAGCAGAGCTACGGGTAACTGCCGTATTCCGTCGGACTTCAATAAGAAGAAAAAAAAGAGTCGCTAGAACAGCGGCTCCGCCGATGATCTCTGCGATTAATGCGAGATGCTCTAAGCTCATATGTAGTGCAACCTAACAGTTAATTTCCGGGCCAAACTGCCCTGTTATACGTAATTAGTCGTGCATGCTTTTCATCAGAATTTCCACGCGCCCCGGCTTGTATTTCTTGGAACTGCAGCGTCAACGTTACGTTACAAGCAGAACTGCGAAACTGCGCGAGTCAGTGTACACCTCAACCAGATTTTCGCCGATGCTACGGCTGCTATTGGCCGTTCGCGTCGATCTTCAGCCGCCGAGTGAACGTCGGCTTTGGAAGGGGCGGCGTTTAGACCTTTTCCGTTTGTCGGACGTTGTACATAAAGTAGAGGCTGACGCAGATGCCTCTATAAAAGAAGTCAGAGACGAATTGCACTGGCGCAGTACGGCCGCTAATGAACAAACACTACTTCGCTTCCATTTAGCCGCGCTCGGCCATCCGCGTCACGGCGTGACGTTAGCTGGCGAATTTCGCTTGCTCGATTTTATACGGACGTTATACATAAAATAGAGACTTACCAACGTTCCTGAAATCACCCAAAAGCTCATCACGCCTATCCAGCCGCCGACGTTGTTCATCAACCATACTTCATCAAAAATCGTTGTTTCTCGTTTGCGGAGCAAAGTCCAGCTTTGGGAGTACGCTATCGCCCCCGTCCCGAACAGGCCCGCTGAAGTGGCATAGAGGATCGAAATCGCGAGGCATTGAAATCGCGACAGAGCCTCACCCATGAAGTAAGAGACGGTCAAAAACGCGAAGGTCAGAGATACTCACAAACTCCCCCATGTCGCGACCATCGAGCCGATATCAGTCAGCGCAGAAATTGTGTCAGTTTCGTCCATTGTCATGGCACCCCTAAACTTTTCACACACGGTCGAGCAGCATATCCGAGGGGCAGGATTCGGGTTGTCTTTGATGGAGTGACACGTAGACATGGGCAGATTCCTCTTTTTTTTTGAGTGAAATCCGATTGTGGTGCGTTGGGGTAAGCAGACGATGGCGTGCGGCGACTAACAGGCCGAAGAGTGCTCTTGCGAGACATTAACCTTTGGTTTGGATTGCGATAAGTGGCGCACGATTCATTACCGCCATACGTTTTGTGATGGCCGAATGATAGATTAGCTGCGTAACAAACTGAGGAGGCCGCAATGACGGTTGCAATCAACGGCATCGCACACATTCAGTTAACGGTAAACGACCCCGAGCGTTGCGTTCCTTTTTGGGAAAAACTATGTCATTTCCTGGAAATGCGCACTCTATTGCGAAACGAAAACTCGGTGTACTGCATCGGAAGTCGCACGGGAATCTTGATTCGCGGAGCGCCCGCAGAAAAGCAAGGCAAGCCCTTCGACCAAGATACGGCAGGCCTGCACCATCTTTGCTTTCGAGCGCGCAGCGCTGAGGACGTGGATGCAATCGCACGCTTCGTCACCGACGAGCTGCAGGCAAAAGTAGTCCAGCCGCCCGAGGATGGGTCCCGCTTCGCTCCCGGCTACTATTCATTTTTATTCGAAGACCCCGACGGTATTCGTGTCGAATTCAATTTCGTGCCGGACCAGGGCCACTTTGGCGAGGGGGGCCGCCTCGGGCCGGGTGGACAAGGTCCCGCGGATTCCTATGGAAGCGAGGGACTCAAGAATCGGTGACGCCATCGACCGTATTGTCCGCAAACAGGCGAGGTTAGCGAGGGAAGGTGCATCCATAGAATGGTATTCGTCGAAAGGACCGTCCGTTCTTGGCCGAGAGCGTCGATTGCGATCGCTAAATTGAATGTCTGCTTTCGACGGAGTAACAGGCGAGCAATGCGTCGACGACCCAAATAGTTACGCTTTAAATCGGTTCCTTATTACGCAACCAATTCTCGCCAGTCAGCAAGTTCCATTGCTATCTCTTGTTGGCCCTTCGCAAAGGCAATGAATTCCGGCGGGATATATTCCTTCATCGAAAGTAATACCGCTCGGTAACCAGGGGTGTTGTAGCAGAGCGAGGTATCGGCCCTTAGCCACCGCTCATCATGAGTATCGAGGCCTCAGCAGTGTCCACACAGATTTATGGTGGTTGATGTACTGTACGACCAGATACCAGAACCTCGCGGCCTCCTCGTCGGTCAGCGAATGCGGATCATCGCAACCTCTAAAGAATAAGTGACCTGTCACTTCGTCCTGCGTCATTTGTGCATTTATATCCTGCCACCCTTTATCCAAAGCGGTGAGCAGCGAGAGCCTGTTTTGCCGTCGATTTGCCCTCAGTTCATACGCAACGAAAATCAGCATTAGCACAGTAGCTATCCCCGCTAACAGTTCGCCTGCATTCGCAAGATTATCGAGATTCATGATTGCCTTCGCTCGCGGTTACGTTCGCACTGAAGCGTACCCGAGGAATGTGAACGACCGCTCTTGGCCGGTTACCGCCTGATAGCGAGTGAATGTGGTCGTTCGCTTCCCGACCGTGGAGCGTCGTTTAGTTACTCATCGCGATAGGCCGAAGAGTGCCCGGAACCGACCTTTCGAGATTGCAAACGTGGCGCTGGTGGCTGCGCAAGGAACGAGTGGTCAAGTGTCATATTCAACGAATTGTTGGGCCGCGCGCGCTGCTTTTCGGTCCATGATCACCATCCAAGAGGCCGGGAACGAGGTCATGAAACTTACTCGGATCTCTCCGTCCCCTTTTTCTGCCGATAATATTTAATTGATAATAATTAATTATTCGCTAATAACGATTATTGGAGGCCTGCAATGCGTTTCGGAGTATTCGACCATATGGATCGCAACGGTGTGAATGTGGGTCAACAATATCGTGATCGATTGCAACTCATTGAGGCTTACGATCGGGCAGGCTTTTACGCCTACCATGTTGCGGAACACCACGGCACCCCGCTCGGCGTAGCACCCTCGCCAAGCGTATTTTTGTCGGCAGTCGCCCAGCGAACGAGCTCAATACGTTTCGGCCCGCTGGTGTACACACTGAGTCTTTACCACCCTCTGCGCCTCATCGAGGAAATCTGCATGCTTGACCAATTGAGCGGGGGGCGCTTCGAACTCGGAGTTGGTAAAGGCATTTCGCCCATCGAATGTGGTTTTTACGGAGTTGGCGAAGAGGTGGTCGAGCTCTATGAAGAGTCTCTCGAAATCATTCTCTACGGACTTGAGCATGGTCGACTGAATTACGCCGGTAAACATTTCAACTTTAACGAGGTCCCCCTTGAGCTACGGCCGATACAATACCCGCGCCCACCATTGTGGTACGGAGTTGCGAGAGCCGAATCGACGCCAAAGGCCGCTTCCCTGGGAATGAACATTGTCACCAATGGAGATGCGAAATCCGTCCGGATAATCTCGGATCAGTTTCGTGAGGAATGGAAGAAGGGGCCATATGCTGCAGATCCCATCACCAAAATCGGAATGTCGCGCCACGTTGTTGTCGGCAAGAACGATAACGAAGCACGAACTGCAGCGCGTGCCGCCTATCGTCAGTGGTTCGAAAACCTGTCGTACTTGTGGAAACTGAATGACATACCCCTTCCACTCAACTTACCGGAAGACCCGGACGAGGCAATCAAAGCGGGCCTCTGTATCGCTGGCTCTGCCGAAACAGTTCGCACACGCATGCACGAAGAGATTTCGGAAGCGGGGATAAACTACCTGGTCTGCCGCCTTGCCTTCGGCAACTTGACCCTGGAGCAGTCTCTGCAATCTGTTGCGTTGTTACAGCACGAAGTCATGCCGGCATTCGTGCTACGGGATATGGAAAATCCGACATAGCCGATGTCGTTATCAAGTTCAATTCCGCCACACGAGTAGACACAGGCAAGCTTTTAATCGGTGCCACTGTGCCTCGGTCAATCGTTGCCGAAGGGCCTGTTAGGTGGTGTACCACTTACAATCTGATCCTCTTGAGTGACGGCAATGATCCGATTTACGTGCTCGACAAATTCTACTGAGAACAAATGGGGCGCGTCTTCCTGCCACCAAATGCGACTCGCCTCTACACTTAGTATCCGTCGCATATATTGGCCAAATATATCGAAGAAATGCTCAGTGTCGCGAACGTACTCTTCTAGAACGTATTCCGAGCGCGTTTGAAAATATACGATGAAGGGCGCGTCTAATCTCATGCTTGGTTCAGGGCTAATTTACTGATAACTATTCACAGGGGCATAGCGAGCGTGAAAGCGAAGCGCTTCAACGGCGAGAACAGCTGCCTCATCAAAGGTGATTAAAACAACAAAACATCACTCGCTGCGTATTCGGCGTTCGCTTCTTACGTTGTCATGCGGCCGGCTCATGATAACAATCTGCTGCGGCTTGCTGATACGCCGCGCTAAGCGGCGTCTTGCAGACCCTCTCGAGTCTGCGGAAAGCTGACTGTTGATGCGACGGCGACCCCGCTCCGATTGTAGCGAAAAGCGACGCTTTCCCCCGAGCGTCTGAGTCGTTCCCGACTCCGGCGGTTCGAGTCGAAGGCTTCACAGTTTATGCATCAAAAGGAGAGCCGCCGAACCGGACGAAGCTTTAGTCGTTACGCATCGTCACCCGGCGTCATTCGTGCGTAGAGCATTTCGAACCTCGCCTTGCCGACAGCATACGAATCATTGCCCTGCACATCGTTTGAAACCAGGTAGTCGCCAGCTGCGTACGAAGTTTGTCCCTCCTGGGTACTAAGCGTACCCGCAACCTCTGCCGCTACTGCCCAAACAGACGCGGTTTTGCGATAGCGTCCGGCCGCCACTTCGCGATAAGTCGCGCGAAACGATTCGTCGCTGACGGTATAGATATCGCCGTCATTATCGATCAACCAATCGCCCGCTTTGCAACGTTGCTCTGCGCCCCACTTTTGGTACACAAGGCCGGGCGTATCCAGGCGCAGCTGCACGGCAGTGACAAGGGCGTCGGTGCGTTTGCGGTACCGTTGTCGTGCGGCCTGAGTCATTTGCCTAATCGATAAAGGCTGCGAAATGATCTGGATTGACGCGCTGTGCGAGTCGTTCGCCGATATGTTTCAGGTGCCGGAGATTCTCGGGCGTGGTTAAGTTGAGCTTTCCGACTGTTTTCGGCTCGATGCCGCCCACATCGATGCGTCCTAGTCCGGCTTCACTCAACTCAACGTCATAGCGCATATACGTGAACAGCTTCGAGCTTGCGGGCCCCTTGGCGCCGACGAGATCACCGAGTTGGCCATCGATGCGCTCGCCTTCGAGGCACTCGCCAAACATGCGACACAGCATGTCCTGTTCAGCCTTGGCAGAATTCATCAGGGTGGTTCCGAGTTTGACTCGTGTAGCTTGGTCGTCAACGGATCGGCTGTCTATAACGCGTTGAGGCGAGCGAGCAATGAGTTCTTAGTGAACATCTGTTTACCCGACTCGGTATGAAAACGACGGATTCGCTCCATGCTCATGCGGCGCGCAAGGCAGCAGGCAATGAGGGCGCCAGTGCTGGTGCCGGCGAAGAAGTCGAAAAAATCGGCGAGTACGAAATTAGCACCCTTGCCGGTTTTCACGCTCAACACACGCTCGATTTCGGCCAGTACTTCAACGGTAATCAGGCCGCGAATCCCGCCGCCGTCGAGTGCGAGAATTTTCATCTTGCCGGGACGGGTGACGATGTCGGCGACGTATTGATTGATATCCATGCGGCGATTTCCGATTCGTTAGGAATCGAGGTCGTTGCTCGATGTTGGCCGGGCCGCTACAACGCAGAATCGCTAAGGATGAGCTGAATCAAGCGACGATGAGCAACGGGGCAACACTTTCGTTCGATAGCATTTGCATTAGATCGCTAATGTGAAATTAGAAATACAGTCTAATTGTATCCACGACCCAATCAAGTCAACGATGTTGGGCATGCGCTGTCGGGCAGTTGCCGCTCACCCGTCGTAAACCGTCGTTTCATGGTTCGCAGCCATGGATCGAAACGTGTCCATACCTCTCCATTCGGCACAGCAAGATTCTAGAATAGCCCTTCGCTAATAAAGGAGAGAGACATCATGGATCATCAGGCATTCGCTCAGCTGCTGGGTAACTACGGGGAGTTTGTTGGAGCAGTCGCGGTGGTCGCAACGTTGGCGTATCTCTCAGTTCAGGTGCGCCAGAGTAATCAAATCGAGACCGCGGAATCTATCAGAGCCACGACAAACGCCTACGTCCACACAATACTGCAGGTTAATTCACCGCTTTTCAGAAGCGCGATGGTCGATTTCGAAGGTTTATCCGGAGACGACCAAATGACAATTCATAACTACCTGGTCGCCATGTTCTTAATCGCGCAAACCGAAGTGAGCTTAAGCGAACGAGGACTGGGTGATTTGAGCGATTATCCTCCGGTACTTGCGAGCATGACCCGCGCCCCAGGGATTCAGCAGTGGTGGGCGAGGGTCGGGCCAACTTTTAACCCGGGCTTCCACACTTACATAAACGAGCTACGCGACTCACAGAAAAACGATTTACCCGTGCATGAAATCCTGCCCTGGTTCGCCGCCGACACATAATTGAGAGAGTCGTGATTTGGTGCGCCCGACAGCTCCCAGCCCAGGTACGGACTACGGTCGGCACAACTTATCCCCGCACGCCGGTCGCGCGACATATCGTTGGCTCAGTACGGTCTTAGTTCTCCGTTTTTATTCTGCCCAAACATATTCGAACCTATTCAATTTGTGCCTGCTGCACATTACTCCGTTCACTGTCCATCGGTAATGCAGCGAGATTGATTCGGCGGTCTGGTCATACTCTGTGAGTGATCGTGAAACGCAGCTGCGTAATCAGTTGTGGCACAGGTCTTTTTAACGTACGCGAGCAATCGTCATGCACGACGATTCGCCGGATCCCAGAGCGCGTAATAGAATGCCCGCTACGCCGCCCAGATTATTTTATTCAGGACCCTAACCATGCCATTCGATCCGTCACCGAAAGTCCAGGAACTCAGCGACCGCCTGAATAATTTCATGGAGAAGCACATCTATCACAACGAGGATCGCCACGTTTCCGAAGCCGAGGAATATGGCCCATGGAAAGTGCTGCCGTTGATCGATGAACTGAAACCAATCGCTCGTGCAGAAGGATTGTGGAATCTTTTCCTGCCGGAATCTGAACATGGCGCTGGCCTGACCAATCTTGAGTACGCCCCGTTGTGTGAAATTATGGGTCGCTCCTTACTGGCACCTGAAGTGTTCAATTGTTCGGCACCGGATACCGGCAACATGGAAGTACTCGCTCGCTACGGTACGCCAGAACATCAGGAGCGCTGGCTGAAACCGTTACTGGACGGCGAAATTCGTTCTTGCTTCGCGATGACCGAGCCCGATGTTGCGTCCAGCGATGCGACTAATATTCAGTCTTTGATTGTGCGCGATGGCGACGACTACATAATCAATGGACATAAGTGGTACACCACCAACGCCACCGATCCGCGTTGCAAGATTTGTATCTTCATGGGGAAGAATGACCCGGACAACCCTAACCGGCACATGCAACAGTCGATGGTTCTGGTGCCCATGGATACGCTTGGCGTTGAAGTTGTGCGCTCGATTCCGGTGTTCGGGTTTTATGGCATGCCGGATCGCGCGTCGGAGGTGATTTTCCGCGACGTACGCGTTCCCACCTCAAATATTTTGCTCGGCGAAGGTCGCGGTTTCGAGATTGCGCAAGGTCGACTCGGGCCAGGCCGTATTCACCATTGCATGCGCGAGATCGGCCGCGCCGAACGTGCGCTTGAACGCATGTGCCAACGCACCCTTAATCGAGTGGCCTTTGGCAAGCGCATTTCAGAGAACGGCGTGACCATGGAACGGATCGCGGAAAGCCGCATTATGATTGAGCAGGGCCGTCTGCTAACGCTCAACGCCGCGCATCGCATGGACACCGTCGGTAACAAACTCGCTAAAACCGAGATTGCCATGATCAAGGTTGCCGTACCCAATATGACCGGCAAGGTCATCGACTGGGCCATTCAAGCCCACGGTGGCGGTGGTACCAGCAATGATTTCGGGCTTGCTGCTTCTTACGCGATGTCACGGGTGCTGCGCCTGGCGGATGGTCCGGACGAAGTTCATCGCCAACAAATTGCGCGCCTGGAGCTAAAAAAATACAAGTAACAACAAGGAACTTTCTCGTTGGGCTGGGTAACCCTAAGCCGTAGTCAGGAACCGACCGTTCTAGTATTCGCGAATGGTATAAACGTAGTTCGTTCCCGATTTCTTAAATAGAGAGACAGCTTACTTATATCTTCGGGTAACTGACCTTGCTCATCGTATTTTGGCTTGCGGCTCGGATTCTGCGTTCTGAGCTGCTGCCTTGTTGCTGGTCTTGGCGCGCTAAATAATTGAGTCCCTTGTTTTCCGGGGAAGGTTGCTGGCCTCCGCGCCTTCGGCCACGTAGTCGGTTCGAATGTGGGCGAACCAGAGATTGTTGGCGTAAACCGCCGCCGGGAAATGCATCGAAGCCGGCGTGATAAAAACCACCAGAAGGATAGCCGTCGCTTGAAGTCCCAGGATCTTTCGCCTGCATGCGAATTCTTTCATTTGCGACTTGAACAGTGTTGGAACACTCAAGCTGAGGCTTTGAGCCAAGTGCCTTAGTCGATCATTCGTGCAGTGATTTGTTGGATACGGTATTCGTTATTGGCTCGTCTTGCAGATCAATGACGAGGGCGCAGTCGCGGTACAGATTATTCATTCAGATACCCTTGCGGTGGTTGTCCAAGGCGTTGGGAATCAGACCATCCGCGCGCGCATGATTGGCTGCGCTGCGGATATCGTCTTTTCTGGCCGCATAAAACGGTACGAACCGCCAGCGACTTCTTCAGCCGCTCCGTGGTGATAGGGTTTTTCAGTGCAGGGGGTAGGTAAGCGATCGCTCCCGGGCACGATACAAGGCGCGGTTCGGGTCAGATGCGCTTTCAGTCGAGTGGGGTCAGGCGCCGACGCAAATTCATCGCAACATCCTGGATACGATGAATCCCACCTCCGAGAGGCAATGCATTCGGTAGCCAGACTCGAGCAATCAGAGCGCTCAACAGAATCGCGGCGAGCTGCCGCCACAAGGGATAGCTCTCACCGTGCGTCATCATCGACAACTGCAGCGGCCAATCGAAGACCGCGTAAAGTTGATTAAGGAGTAGACCGCAGGCTATCGCGCTCACAATCACGCCCACCATGTAGGCGATCAGAGAACGCAGTCCCAGCTGCTCTTTGATCACGCCCATCGTCGCGATATTCGTCGCGGGTCCAGTCAACATAAACACCAGCGCTGCCCCCGGAGACACCCCGGCGAACAACAGACCGGCCGCGACCGGTGTCGACGCGGTGGCGCAGATGTACATCGGCAGGCCGACGATCACCATCACGATCATCGCGAGCAAACCATCCCCCCATTGCAGAAAGAAGGACTGCGGCAGAACGGTCGTGATGAGCGTTGCCCCGACCAGGCCGATGACCAGCCATTTCGCCGTGTCGGAAATCATGCGCCCGTAACCGTACTGCACGGCAGAAAGCAATTTTGTACCCAACTTTGTTTTTGGCTGGGCGGCTTCCTCTTTCTTCTCCGCGCAGCAATTCGTTGGCTTCTCGACTGGCCCTTGCACGTGTTCTTCAGCATCGAAGCGATTCACCAGAACACCCGCCACGACGGCACTAATCAGCGCGGCAACGGGCCTTGCGATCGCAAATACGGGGCCCAGTATGGCGAACGAGAAAGAAACGGAATCGACGCCGGTCTCAGGGGTCGCGACAAGAAAGGAAGATGTCGCACCTTTTGACGCGCCGGCCTGACGCACCGCCAGCGCCGTCGGAATCACGCCACACGAGCACAGTGGCAGTGGCGCCCCAATCAGCGCCCCTTTTACGACAGAAACGAAACCCGGTTTGGCTAGTTGTTTATGGACCCAGTCGTTCGGTATGACTTGCTTGATAACCCCGGCCAGGAAATAGCCCATTAACAACCAGGGGGCACTTTCGACGACCAGATTCCAAAATACGCTGAGCATGTTCATGTCGATTCGTGGCGCGCTTGCCCAAACGCCTCCTTATCTACGACTCCAGCATCCAATGCCTCGATGATCGAGCAGTGGGTCGCGTTCTCAGGACCGCCGCAACAACTCTCCAGCAATAACTCAAGGGTGTGTTGCATCGAGTGTAGCTCCGCTAATTTGGCGTTCACTTGATCCAGTTTCTTTTGCGTAATGTCGGTCACGTCCTGACAACTATGGCTCTCCTTATCCACCCGGATGGAAAGCAATTGACTGATGTCATCCAGCGAGAACCCACTATTGCGCGCGGTCTTCACGAACTGCACACGGCGCACGTCGGAATCCGTGTAGAAACGATAGCCGGCTTCACTTCGGGTGCTGGCCTGAATCAAGCCATGCTTCTCGTAGTAGCGCAGCGTGTGCGCTGAAAGCCCGGTTTGCTCGGATAATTCGCTGATTTTTAGCAATTCTTCCATCCCGATTGCTCAGAAAAGGCCGCCATTACGCCACGATTGTAACTTTAGAGTCGGCTCTAAGGTCAACAAGGGCTGCAACACGATTCGAACGGGAACTTTGCTACGGCCTCGAAGTGACGTATACGAGAGCGCCATCCAGGGCAGCGGCGCGAGCCCCTGATTCAGGCTGGCCAATCTGTCGCGGGATAGCATAGACAGGCATGGTCTGCAGCACCTTAACCGCCGTCGGCCCCGCCACGATCACGGTGGTGATTTTGTTTCCGGCCTGTGCGGCGGTTTGCTCAATCTCGTGTCTGAATTCACTCCCGTCGTGATTGCCTATAGCTTTGGGCAATGTCCTCTAATTAGGACCCGTCGGCGTTTGCTCCGTGGCACCGCTCGCCCGATAAATTCGATCGGTTCGTCAATATTTGTCAAGATTTTTTACACGCAGAAGCACGCGATTGAGAACGAGTTTTTTTTAATTGATCGGATATTTATCAATACGTTGCGTTGATATAGCAGCCCCTGGAAAGAGCGAACATAATCGTACGCGCGTGCCATAAGCATCGAAATTACCCGGCAGAACGCCATTTTTCTTGATTTTTTTACACTTTTTAACTAATTCGGCCGAAATTTCGTTAATTGGTCCCGAAAAAGCCCGAGCGCCACTTTATCGGCTTTATAACTGACTGTTTATTAAAGAAGATATTATATTTGGCTCGATAATTGCGTGTATTCTAAATAGTTCGGGGTTTCACTTTGAGACTTGTCAAGCGATGGTACCGGTACTCAAGCCGAAAAGAAGACGAAACATGCTGAAGACAATTCCCGCGTTGTTTTTAATCGCAGCGCTAACGATATCTGGGTCAGCCCAAGCGAGCTTGGTCACGTTCACGTTTAACGGCATTTGTAACGACTGCATGACGGCAGATCCCGACTTTGATGGTCTGATCTGGGCAGAGCTCGTGTTGATGGACTATCAGGAAGGCTCGAAGTTAAAGGAAAAGAATTTCCATTCCTTCACATACAGCGGCTCAAATTTAGTGGGCGGACTCGATGCTGGAGGCAACGTGATAGCAAATTCCGCGATAACTTTCGATCGCAGCGACGTCAAGTCTGCAAAGAAATTAGTTCTGAGTGCCGTAGAATTTGATGGTCAGGCGATCGAAAGCCTTAATCTTCGATTAATTCGTGCTAACGAGCCCTTATGGGGCTGTACTCCGGCGGGCGAAGCAGTTGCGCAGTCAGGGCCAGCTTGCGGCCACACGGAATCGGTCGTCTTCAAGGTCGGAAATGGCGCATTTCAGTTCGGTGCCCCAGCAAAAGATCACGGCAGCGCCGTCTCACCCAGCCACCTCGTGGCAGAACCCCGGACATTCGCTTTATTCGCTTTAGCGCTAATAAGCCTCGGCATGGTTCGTCAATCGATGACACGGACGGCAAAACGCTTGTTCTGATTCGCCGTCCGCTATTTCGACATCATCAATCCGAACGTTCGCTAGCGTTCGTCAGGCGTGCTGCGGACTTTTCGCGATAACTCGGCTTACGCGCCTGCGCTGGCGCGCCCACTAACCGCCTTATACCAACGTGCGACACTCGGGCAATCCTCTGGTATGCCGAGCGATACAGCGTTGGCAAAATCAACACAGCAGTGCGCGGTAATGTCCGCGATGCTGTAGCGATTCGAGCCGACATACTCGGTTTTTCCTAGTTGTTCATTGAGTTGCTGATAGAAATACCCCGCGCGTGCAGCACCGCGTTCGACGAGTGCGGGAATCAAATCGAGCTTGGTTGGTCCGGGCAAACCGCGACCAGCCAGGCCTTCAGTCTGGTTCCGAAAGTACTCGCCGATCGCGCCGATTCCGTTGAATTCCGAAAATCGCTCCCAGGCCTCAATTTCTGCTGCTTCTTTGGGGTTGTTGCCGAGCAGGTTCGGTTCCGGATGCATCGCTTCGACAAAGCGAAAAATCGCCGGCGCTTCGCGAATCAGTGTGCCATCATCCAGTTCTAACGCAGGCACCGTGCCCCAGGGATTGATTTTTAAGTACTCGGCAGCGCACGTTTCGCCACCCAGAATACTGTGCTCGACCATTTCGACATCGAGGCCTTTTTCGGCCAGAAAAATTCGCGCACGTCGCGGATTCGGCGCCATTTGGCAATCATGTAGCTTCATTTTTGTCTCTCTCCTTTACTATGGTCCGGATAGTCGGCGGAGTTGGCACATTACGCTTCAATAAGCTTGGCCATTTCGGCCTAACGCTCAGGACCGTTCTCTTCACCAACTCCTGGTCGCAGATTATGCGATACGCGAGCGCTGTGACCAGCGCCATTATCGATAGTTATGGATGAACCGCGTCGCGACAAATCTGCGGGAATTATTTTCCAGGATAGCGCAGGCGCCAACATCGCCTTTAAGCGCTAGCGCTCTATCTGCGCCAGCGCGGAATGAAAACGATCCCGCAGAAGCACGGATTCGCTCGATATCAGTCCGAATCGCAGGAGTGTGGATCCGGCAAAATCGCCGGCAAGCGGCCAGCGACGGATGAGGATTCCGCCCCCGGCCAGTTTCGTGAAAACGTGATCGGCGAAAGTCGATTTCAGAATACAGCCGACGAAAAAACCAGTCGAATGAAGATTCCGGTTGGGCATACCGAGGTGCTGGACTACAACGTCCTGCATCCAGCGAGAGTTCCGCAGGAGAGTCCGGGCAGCATTTCTTTGCCAGGCATGGTCGCCTAATGCGATCTCCACAATGTGCTGACTCGGTCCCGTCACAGGCCACGGCCCGAGCGCATAGTCGAGACGCTCACCGAGTTCTGGATGGCATATCGCGAAGCCGCAACGTATCCCCGCAAGACCGAAATATTTTCCAATCGAGCGCAGGACAACAACGCCTCGCTCGTGTGCAAACGGTGCGTAGCTTTTATCCGGCGTTGCGTCGATAAATGCCTCATCGATGATTAGCCAACCGCCACGCGCGTCGAGCTGTCGATGCCATTGTCTCAGGTGGCTGCGCGAAACCAGTTTGGCCGTCGGATTACCGGGATTGATGATCACGGCGCAATCAACTCTCCCCTCCTCGATGAGCGTGTCGAGCGCCGCCGGTTTCCACGCGTCGTAGGTGACGACCTGATGCCCGGCTTGTCGCCAGCGATAAGCGTGCTCGGCGTAGCCGATGTCGGGCACGCCGACTGTGGACGCGTCACGCAAACACGGCAGGAGTTCAATGAAGCGTTGGCTACCGGGTCCGGCGAGCACGAATTCGCATCCGTAGTAGTGCCGAGCTGCGTCCAGAAACGCGACACGGTACTTCTCGGGCAGTGTCGTGAAGCACGCTGGCGCGAGTGTCGGAACGGGATAGTTGTCGGGGTTGATGCCAGTCGACAGATCCAGCCAGTCGTTGGGATCAATTCCGAACTGCTCGCTCGCGGCACCTAAATCTCCACCGTGTTGCGGTGGTTGCTCTGAGTCAGGAGGATAGAAAGGTTTCAATGTCATCGGGCTGAGAGAGTCTCTGGCCGGGCTGCGTCTGAATGCCTGCCCCATCGCCCTGATTTTTTAGCAATCCGAACAACCTCAATGACGGGAATCATTTTTCTACCCGAGCGCATCGCCAGTTCGTGTGGGTTAACGAAGATTGCTTACACCCGCCGCCGGTTTACTCATCGAGGCTCGCGTTTCGTCGAGATGACGGCACAGGATTTCGGCCCCGTCGAGCACGCGTGGCGTATGGCGCTGTAGAAGATCTGGCGGGACGTAGTAAAGCTGGTGCGTACGCACAGCGCGAATCGACGGCCACGCTTCCCACATATCCAACCACTCCGGGCGCGACTCACCCATACCGCTCGCGACAATAACTTGTGGGTCGACTCGAATGACCGATTCGACATTGATTTGCGGCGCCAGCACCACCGCGTCGGCAAAAACGTTGTTCCCGCCACACAAACGAATCACGTCGGAAATAAGGTGTTCGCCGTTGAGCGTGGTCAACGGTTGGTTCCAGACCTGATAGAAAACCGACACCAGCGGACGATCACGATAACGCGCCTGTAATGCTGTAAAGCGCGCTTCGAAACTATCCGCTGCGCTGGACGCAGCCTCAGCGTGCCCGGTGAGTTGGCCGAAATCACGCAGCGCCCTAGCCACGTGCGGCAAGGTTCGGGGTTCGTTGACGTAAACAGTCAGCCCGAGTTCGCGCAGGCGCGCGATGATTTCCGAGCCGTTCCCGCTATGCCAGGCGACAACGAGATCCGGTTGCAAGGCCAACAAGGCTTCGTAGCTGATCGATTTATAACTACCAATTTGTGCGATTTCTAATGCAGCTGGTGGAAAATCACTGTGCCGCACCACACCGATGATTTGTTCGCCGGCACCGGCGGCAAACAACAACTCCGTGATGTGCGGCGCCAGGCTCACCACGCGCATCGCGGGCCCGGCCAGCGTTACCGTTGCGCGCAAATCATCCGTAACCGTGATCTCCGCCAGCGCTGAGCGTGGACACAGCAGCGCAAACAAGACCAAAAGGCGTACAAAGTTAGCCACAGCGTGAGTGGCCGACACGATTGTGTACATTCAGAACTCCCAGACGACCAGCACGTTAACAGTGGCGATGACGAGCAACCAGAGAATGGTCGCGTTACGCACTAGCGTGAGAGCCGAATTGATATCCGCGTGACCGGCAACAGCGCCACACCCAAGATCAGGTCGAATGTGCCGCTCGCCGTGATAGGTGGCGGCCCCGCCAAGCTGTACGCGCAGCGCACCTGCACCTGCCGCCATCACTGGCCCCGCGTTCGGACTGTCCCACAATCGTGCTTGTTCTCGCCAACAGCGCACCGCTGCGGTGCTGTGGCCGACCAGCGTATAGGCGAGCGCTGTCAGGCGTGCGGGGATCCAATTGAGAAGGTCGTCGGCCACGGCGGCCGTCGAGCCGAAATATCGATAGCGCTGGGAACGGTAGCCCCACATAGCGTCAAGTGTGTTGATCAAACGATAAGCGACAAGTGCCGGGATGCCGCCAACCGCAAACCAGAATATCGGTGCGAGCACCGCATCGCTGCCGTTCTCGAGCACCGACTCAATCGTTGCTTTGGTCAAACCGTTCTCGTGCAACTTCGTGGTGTCGCGACTCACCATCAAGCCAGTGCGTTCGCGAGCCAGCTCGAGTGTGTTGTCGTCGAGGGCAACTTTCACTGCGCGTGCGTGTTCGGCCAATGAGCGGGCGCCGATTGCGCAGTACAAAATCACCGCAGCGATAAGAACGTTACCGACCGTCTGCTCGAAATACGCCGCGACGAGCGAAATGACCGCTGTCGGGATGCTCACGATCACTATTGTTGCCAGCGCGCCGCAGGCACGTTGCCAAGCCGACGACGAATCGAGCTTGAGACAGCGGTTCTCCATTTCTCGCGCCACCCGGCCGAAACCGACCAGCGGATGAAATCTAGATGGTTCTCCGAAAAACGCATCGAGTAGCAGGGCCAGTAACACTGTCACACTGGTCATCGCATCATGCAGCGTGGATCGCCAGCACCAACAGGAGTGCGATCTCCATGATTTCGATCAGCGCACCGGCGCAATCACCAGTAAATCCCTGCAGGCGCTTCAGCATGAGTGCTCGGAGCCACCAGAAAACGCCGCCCATAGTGAGCGCCATGGCAACGAATAGGCCGAACGGCAATATCAGTAACGCGCTCGCCGCCACGGCCATGAGTACGGGAGTCGCCTGTGTGGATGGGAAATGCTGCGCTAAGGCGCTACCAATACCCTCTGAACTGACGTAAGGCGTCGACATAAACAGGCCGAGTATCGATGCCCGCGCGAAAACGGGCACCACCCATAGCCACCCGAGCGCGCCCGTGTCGATGACAGCGGTCAACAAAGAGAATCGCAGCAACAGGCTCAGCACAATGGCAACGACCGCCATCGCGCCGCAGCGTGGATCCTTCAGAATGGTTAGCGTGAGCGCGCGTTGGGATTCACTGCGATGAGCGCCGCACCAGGCATCTGCGCAATCGGCAAGACCATCGAGATGTAGTGCGCCGGTCAGGGCAACCCAAACAACGACGACAATCGCTGCCACGGGCAACGCGGGTAGCATCTGCGTGGCCACCGACGCGGTAGCCAACAGCGCCAGCCCGACAATCAAGCCGACAACGGGATACCACAACAACGACTGTCCCTCCGCCTCGGGCGAATACCGCAGCCCGCCCGGAATCGGTAGACAGGTCAGAAAACTCAGTGCGACCTTAAAGCCATTCATCCGCTTTTCCGGGCGCATGCGAAATCAGCAAAGGGCGCGTTTCTTCCTCGTGATGCAGCAAATGAACGCGAGTCATGCACGCATAAGGTATATGCCAGGTCATCACGGCGGACTGCGGCAGGCCGAGCAAATGGCCGAGCAGGAAACGAATAGTCCCACCGTGTGCGACCACAAGAACATGTTGGCCGGTGAGGCGTGGCGCATGCCCATCCCAAGCCGCTGCAACGCGCTGGTGTGCCGCAACAATCGACTCGCCGCCCGGCGGCGTAAAGCTATTGGGGTCGCGCATGAACTGCCGCGCAGCATCCGCTTCGTCCGCCCAAACGTCGGCGACCAGGCGCCCTTCCCAGTCGCCAAAGTCCAGCTCACGCAAGCCGTCTTCGATAGTCAGAGGCCGGCTTTCGGTACGCATAGAATCGGCGAACGCGCGACAGCGGCGTAACGGCGAGGACAGGACTTGCTGCCACGGCTGTGCACCCGCGACCGATGCGCGCATCTGTTGCCATCCGGTGTCGCTGAGTTCGACATCGGTAACGCCGCGAAAAATCTCCCCGCCTTCGCAGGCGCCGTGGCGCAGCAAATCGATGCGGGTGACTGAATGTTCCGTGCTCATAGTCGGGATGCCACTTGTGCTGTTTCGAAAGTTGCCATGCCCGCGTGCAACTCGCACGCTGAGCGCAACAGCGGAATCGCGAGCGCGGCGCCGCTGGCTTCGCCGAGATGCAGACCAAGATCGAGCAGCGGTACGGCACTCATTTCGTCCAGCAGCAATTGGTGACCGGACTCGCTTGAGCGGTGTGCGAACAATAACCACTCACGGGTGCCGGGATTGAGCCGACACGCGGCCAGTGCCGCCACATTGCTGACATAACCATCGACCAACGCCGGAACTGCGTTTTGTGCGCTCGCGATGTATGCGCCTGTCAACGCCGCGATCTCCAATCCCCCCAGGCATCGCAGGGTTTCCAACGGTGAGTTGTCGGGGTGGTTGTGCAAAGCAAGTGCCGCGTCGACGACAGCGAGCTTCCTTTGCAGCCGGGCGTCATCGATACCGGTTCCCGCCCCGACAGTTAGCGCAGCCGGAACTTGCAAGAACGCACTGGTCAGCGCCGCTGCCACCGTTGAATTGCCAATCCCCATTTCGCCGCCAATGAATAGATCGGCATGTCCGTCAACCTGCTCCCTGCCTATCTCCAACGCCTTATCCAACACCTGGTGACTCATCGCAGCGCCGTGCAGAAAGTTAGCCGTCCCTGACGCCAGGCGGCGGTCGATGACGCCGGCTGATTCTGCGGGCTCGCCGACGACACCGATATCGACAACCGAAAAATCCGCAGCATGTTGTTTGGCAAGGACGCATATTGCTGCGCCGCCGTTGATAAAATTCGTCAGCATCGAGCGCGTTACCGACTGCGGGAAGGCCGACACACCCTCAACAGCGACACCATGATCCCCGGCGAAAACGCGAATCGTGATGCGCTCAATTGTCGGCTTGACCGTGTCCTGCCAGGCGGCGAAATCGGTCGCAAGATGTTCCAAACGTCCGAGTGAACCAGCGGGCTTCGTTAAGCTGACCTGATGGGCCTTCGCCTGGTCGCGCACGGCTTCACTCGGTTTGGCCACCGGTTGTGCCCACCAACTCATGATGACTGCGCCGACTGAACCGGCTTTACCGGCATGGGCAAGCCAGCAACCATCAAAGTGACTCGCTCGCAGTGGGCCGCAATGGCCTGATGCAGAAAACCGCTGGCGTCCACGAACTGGCGGGTCAGCTCACCGAGCGGGACGACGCCCATACCGGTTTCGTTGCTCACAAAAATAATGTCGCCATTCAATTGGTCCAGCGCCGCCATGAGCGCGGCCCGCTCGCTCTCCCAACAATCGGCCAGCAAGCACTGCGTCACCCATAGGGTCAGACAGTCGATCACGATCACGTTGTCTTGATGATGGTTATTCAGCAACGCAGTCGCGAGCTGGCGGGGTTCTTCGATTAATGTCCATTGCGGGCCGCGTTCGGCGCGGTGCAGGCGGATACGCTCGGCCATCTCGTCGTCTGCAGCCTCGGCTGTGGCCAGGTAGTGCAACTTTTTCTTGCACTTAACCGCCTGAGATTGTGCGAAGCGACTTTTGCCCGACCGTGCGCCACCGATGACGAGTTCTTTCACGCAAACACACCCCGCGCCGCAGCACGGCAAGCTACCGTCGATGAGCGGCTATTTGTCACAACTCGTGCGGCCATCATGCCGGGCTCAGGTCGGCGAGGAACGGAAACATGGCATTGAGTGCTAACTCGCTCTCAATGCTATCGGCGATCCGCTCCAGATCATGTTCGCGGCGTTCTCGTGTATCGATGCGCTGGGGAGACGCTAGTCCGGCCCACTTGAGAATCGACTGGCAGCTATCGGGATGTTCAAGCAAACCGTGGAAGTAAGTGCCGATAATCTGGCCATCAACCGAGACTGCGCCATCAGTACCGCCCTCGGCCAGCGCAATCGCCGGACGTTCAAGGGCGGGGCCGCTCGAGATGCCGCAATGTATTTCATACCCTTCTGCGAGCGGCGATTCGTCCAGACAGACCAACCGACCACGGCTCTCGCGCAGCTTTTTTTCCGGCATTAAGCGAGTTGTCATTTGCAGTAGACCCAAACCAGCGCATGCGCCGGGCGGCCCTTCAATGCCGGCGTCGTCAAGCAGCTCGTCGCCGAGCATTTGGAAGCCACCACATAAGCCGAGCACGCGCCCGCCATAGCGCAGATGTCGTTTGATGGCCGTCTCCCAACCGTTGTCACGCAGCCAGACCAAATCGGCTATCACGTTCTTGCTCCCGGGCAGAACGATAAGGTCGGCGGCAGGTGGCGCTGAACCGGTTGGCACGAATTCAATATCGACTTGCGGGTGTTGGCGTAATGGATCGAGATCGGTGTGATTACTGATGCGCGGCAAGACCGGGACCACGACTTTCAGATGGCTATCCTCAGGCGTCCTTGATTGAAAGGTGCTGATAGCGTCTTCGGCATCAAGATAGAGCCCCTGCCAATAGGGTAGAACACCGAACACCGGCTTTGAGGTTTTATCCTGCAACCAGACGTTACCGGGTTCGAGCAATGCCAGGTCACCACGAAATTTGTTGATCACAAAACCCGTGATACGCGCACGTTCAGTTGCGGACAAACAGTCCAGTGTGCCGACCAAGTGAGCGAAGACGCCGCCTTTGTCGATATCCGCAATCAACACCACCGGGCAGTCTGCGGCTTCGGCAAAACCCATATTCGCTATGTCGCCATCACGCAAATTGATCTCAGCCGGACTACCCGCGCCTTCAATCAATATCACATCATGTTTCGCGCATAAGCGCTCGTAGGACGCCATCACTGCGGCTAAGGCCGAGGGCTTATAGGCATGATAGGTTTGCGCATCCATCGTACCGATGGCTCGACCGTGGACGATGACCTGAGCCCCGATATCACTGGAGGGCTTTAACAGAATCGGGTTCATGTCGACGTTCGGAGTCACCCGACATGCCGCTGCCTGAAGCGCCTGGGCGCGTCCGATTTCACCGCCGCTGGCGGTAACTGCGCTGTTCAACGCCATGTTCTGTGGTTTGAATGGCGCGACGCTAATGCCGCGTCGAGCCAGGACGCGACCGAGGCCGGCGACCAGCGTCGTTTTTCCTGCGTCTGAGGTTGTCCCTTGGACCATCAGACTGTAGGTCATCTCAGTAGTCCACACCCTCGCGGGCTTTTACCCCTGCCTTGAATGCATGCTTGATATTTTTAACCTCGGACACCGTATCCATTTGCTCGCGCAGCGCCGTGCCGCCCCCGCGACCGGTAACGACCACGCTTTGTTCGCGCCCGCGCTCGGCAATGGCGCTCAGTACGGTTGCCTCGTCGAGATAGCCATAGCTCAGCATGTAGGTGATTTCGTCCAGCACGACTAATCGAAAACGTTCATCACCGAGCATACGCGCCGCCACTTCCCAGGTTCTTTCGGCGGCAGCGATGTCAGCCGTGCGATCCTGGGTATTCCAGGTAAATCCTGTGCCCATTTGATAGAGCTCGACTTGCGGGCAATGTTTTTTAAGGAACAATTCTTCGCCGCTGTGTTGCTTACCCTTGATGAATTGCACCACGCCAACCGTGTGGCCATAGCCGAGCGCCCGCATCACCATGCCGAACGCCGAGCTACTTTTGCCTTTGCCATCCCCGCTCAGGAGGATGGCGACGCCCCGTTCTTCGGTCGCCTCGGCAATTTTCTGGTCAACACTTTCCTTGTGTTTCTCCATCTTCTTCTTGTGCGTTTCCGCACTGCGTTGGGTTGACATGATGCGTATCTCGCGGGCTCGGGGTAAGACGCCAGCCTACTGTATCGCGACAACAATAGAGCGGGATATCAGCCGCCGACTGGCTATCAATATTGTAAGTGCATACTGATCAGTGCGGTTCGGCCGTACGTGCGGTAGCTCTCGGTCGCGGTGACCAGGTTCTGTACGTATTCCTCGTCCCAGAGATTGTCGAGGCGGGCGGAAAAGCGTAGCTGATGATTGAACGTATAGCCCGCGCCAAGGCCAAGGATGGCAAACCCATTGAGCGATAAACCGTTGCGATCATGGCGGCCGCTTTCGGCTTGTAAATCGACGGATACATTGAGTTTGCCAAAGTTACGGTAGGCTTCGAAGTTCGCGGCAAATTTCGCACGGTCGTCGAGATACTCGTTGGTGGTGTCGTCGGTGGCATCCAGATAGTTCATGTTCGCAGTGAACTGCCAATCCAAGTAGCTATAAGCAACCTCGAATTCGATTCCTTTCAGGGTGGCCTGCGCGGTGTTCTGCGCCATAAACGTCACCAGGTCAAAGCCGATGAGGTCATCGACGTCCGTGTGATAGGCACTCAAACGCCAGTCGGCGCCGTAGTGTTGTCCTTTCAGATTGATCTCAAAGGATTCGGATTCTTCCGGACTCAGATTGGGATTGCCGAAGTTCGGGAAGTACAGATCGTTGAAGCTCGGTGCACGAAAGGCAGTACCAAAACTGAAACCAGCCGACAGATTCCCCATCAACGCATACTCGAGGGCGATGTTGCCGTTGGTATCGTTGCCGTAAGCTTCGTTGTCGTCGTGGCGGACACTGCCGACCAAAGAAAGGTCGCCATAGCGGCCCTGCCACTGGAAAAAACCAGCAACATTGCGCCGCGAATCTTCGACGAAGGCCGAGAGCGTATCGACGCGATCGTTGTAGTAGTCGAGTCCCAGGGTCACGGTGTGGTCGCTGTTGACAGAATAGTCAGACTGTAAATTGACCGTGTTACGTCGGGTCGTGATGTCTGAACCAAATACAGGAGTGATGGATTCGTCGACGAAATGTCCGCCATTGAGGCTGACGCGCACCTGGTCGTTCGGTTTGTACACCAAATTGAGCGTGCTGTTTTCGATTTTGCTATCGCTGTCGAAGTTCATGCCGGCGCCAAATGCGTCGTCAAATTCATTGTGAGAATCGGTGCGCAGAATGGTTGCCCGCGCCTCCAGCGTATCGAGCAAGCGATAGTTCGCAGAAACATTCAGCGCCAGTTGATCATATCCGTCACGATCGAAGTTGTTGCCAGTTTGAATCGTCGTGCTGTCGATCGCGGCTGAATTTTCAAAGCTGAACGTACCGTGAAATCCGCCACGATCATTGCCGGCGCTCAATTCAGCGCTGTAGATTTGCGTGTCGTCGGTACGGTAGCTCGCGTGTACCTGCGGCGTCAGGCGTTGCTTTTTTCCACGTTTGGTGAAGATCTGAATAACACCGCCGACCGCATCAGCACCGTAAAGTCCCGACACCGGACCTTTCACCAGTTCGATGCGTTCGATCGAATCAAGCGGGATACCCTCAAGCGCGGTCGTGCCAAGTGTCGCGCTGGCACTGCGGATACCGTCGATGAGGATGATCGATTGTCCGGGTGCGGCGCCACGAATGAATACGCCGCTGGCCGAGCCGCGCCCGCCGGAGTCGCGAAAATCAACGCCGCTCAAACGCCCCAACAAACTCGGCAAATCGCGCGGTTGAATGCGATCAATATCTGCGCGAGTGATCAATGAGGTCGCCGGCAGGACCTCACGCATAGGCACTGGCTCGCGAGTCGCGGTGACGATAATTTCGTTCTCGGTTTCGGCAGCAATGGTCGAGAAAGGAATAAGCGCCGTAATGACAGCGCCGATAGACAAGGACCGAATATTCACAATGTTCCCCTGTTCCACACACCCTCGTGTGGTATTTGGGTTCGAATCGCGAAGGTGCAAGATCGAGTTCGCCGGACAAGTCCTGGCGACCCAAATGCCCGCATCCCGCGAATCATCGGAGTGGCTTCAGGCAGGTATCCGGACTTGTGAGTGGGTATCCCCGTCAGGTCGCCTTCCCATACTTCACGTACAGTGGCTAGATGACCTGACCGCTCTCACTTACCGTTGCGGGGGCAGTGTCGGAATTATCGCGAAGCGCCGTGTGTTGCTTCGCCGATGCACCGACTTCCCGTTTAACCCGTTCGCCGAAGGGCGATTGGGAACCTGGAGCCGAGGTAGAGGGTCGGCACGATAGGGAATCGCGTATGCCAAGTCAACGGTACATCGCTGCTTCTGTTCGAGTTCACGGGTGCCGTGATTTCTCATGGGCGACGTCCGATGTCCGTTTGTTCACGGACTATCTCGCCGGAGAGCGATGGTGGTGGAACATCCGCGGATGACGCGTCGGCGAACAAACCAGATGCGGAGACGCTTTGATACTAGCCACGGATCGTGAGACCGCGAACCTAGTCAGCAGCCTGCGCAACTTTGTTCTGGAGTGCAGCAATCAGCCCGGCAATTCCCCGGTCGCGAATGATGTCGAAATACTGGGAGCGGTAGGTTTCGACCAGCCTGACGCCTCGACCGCCAAAATCAACTAACTGCCAACCGCCCTGGTCGCCGAAGTTGCCAGTAACGAAAAGAAATCTTCCCGTATCGCCGTCATCTCCAAAGCCGGGAATTGAAACGTCAAGCAAAAACTTGCCGCTTTCTTTACCTTTAATCTGGAATTCAACTTCTTCCGGTCTGGTTTGGAACTGGCCGCTTTTATCCTGCAGGATTCTCTCAACGAACGCGCTATAGAACGTACGTGACATCGTAAATCCGAAGGCATCTTCAAGCTCGTCTCGTTGCTCAGGGGTAGCTTCTTCCCACCTGGCAGCCCCCATAGATTCTGCCACCATAAACCTGAACGATATAAATGGCGCCAGTGCCTTTTGCAGGCCCGCTATAAATTCATCGCTGACAACTTCTCTATTCGCGTTTGTATAGGTATGTACCGCACTAGTCATCGCCTTTGCGGTTGCTACGCTTGGATGATCGTCAGCTGCCTGCGCGCTGGATAGTGAAAACAGGGTAACCACCGTCAGCGTAGCCAACACTAAAATTGGGCGCATTTATTCTCCTCATGCGTGTGTTCTAAAATTAGAGCTAATTCTCTATGCCGCAACTTCTGGCGTGGCGTTGTCGGCGGCAAACTGGTTCCCCGCCGCAGACTATTCCTGCGGATAACGCCACGGTGACAGCGGCTGTTCTGCCTGCTCGTCAACCGTCCACTGCGGAAGGGCCAGTCCTTCCGCAACTTCACTCATCACCATGCGCACTCGCGTGCCAATACCCACTTGGCGAATCTGTTCGGGACTGGCAAAGCTGCCGTCGCTCGCGACCAGATTCCCGCCGACCCGGAGTGCATCATGTTCCGATGGCCGCCCTTTTTGCGTATCGAGCTCAACGAGCAGAATGAGATACGGTACCTTGCCCTTAAAAGCACGTTGAATAGCGTGATGAACTTCTCCGTAGGAGTGCACCGTCCCCTTGCCTTCAACCACCACCCAATCGCTCTCACGTTCCCCCGTCCACGGGCACGCCGTCGTCGGTGGATACCGCAGCAGGCCACTGTTTCGCGAGCGCTGCAGACGAAATTCTCCGCCGGCGCAGTAGTCAAAGTACGCACGGTTCTCACCATCGAGATCGTCGATGGTGAGCAACATGCCCATGTATTCACCTTGTACTGGCATTCTCACTCTCCCCGAGCGGGCGGCGGAAAATTGACTGCGACACCTGTGCCCCGCGTCGCGCCCTCACTCATATATTGCCTGTCTATGGGCACTGTCTTGTCGCTCACTGAACAACGCGCTAACTGCGCCAATCTGCACGCTGTATCCGGGAGCCTGCTATTGATGATCGCGTGCCATGACCATCGCACTGCCCGCGCCGGGATGAGCCCAGCCAAGGTTAGCGGTGAGTTCGACGTCGCGGACCTGGCGGCAACCGCCCTCGCTGTAGTCATAAGTATGTTGCGGACGACCGTCCGCACCGAGCGGACAGGAATCATCCGCCTCGCCGCGAAGTTGGCGCACATTCTCAATGACCATATTCATGCCGTGGGTATAACCTTCACATAAATGGCCGCCGGCGGTGTTGTTCGGCCTTTTTCCGCCGAGCTCAATCGTGCCATTGGAGACATATTCACCGCCCTCGCCTTTCGCACAAAAGCCATAGTCTTCAAGTTGCAGCATCGTGGTGAAGGTGAACGCGTCATAGGACCCTGTGATGTCGATGTCCTCCGGTCCGACACCTGCATTTGGCCACAGGATGTCACGCGCGTAGTGCCCGGCGACGGTCGAAATGGGGCCACTTTGATAGTGCAGATGAATGTCTCCACGCGGTTTACTGACCCGTCCGGCCACCGCCTGGATGATCGCCGACTTGCGTGGACAATCGCGCGCACGGTCTACGCGGCTCACGATGATGCAGGTCGCGTTGTCCGTTTCGACACAGCAGTCGAGCAGATGTAGCGGCTTACAAATCATCCGCGAGCTGAGCACATCATCGATGCTGTAACGTTTGCGATAAAACGCTTTGGGATTGTTCGATGCGTGTTTGCTGTGCGCGACCTTCACCGCAGCAACCTGTTCCGGCGTCGTGCCAAAGTCGTACATGTGGCGCATGAACGTCGGTGCGAATAGTTGACCAGCGCTCTGCCAACCGTAAGCGCGATGGTGAATCTGATCGCCGTTGATCGGTGCTGCAGAACGCGAGCCAGTGCCGCCGATGCGGACCTGCGAATAGCCATTCATGGCACGGTAGATAGCGACTGTGTTACACATGCCCGCTTCGATCACTCCCATCGCGATACCGACCAGACATTCAGTCGACGACCCGCCGCCGTAGATATCGGTGTAGAAGTTCAAACGGATGCCCAGATCATTGGCGACATGCGGCGCGAAGGTGGAATCGCCGGACGAGTAACTCAGCATGCCGTCGATGTCCGCCGCAGTCATGCCGGCATCTGCAATTGCGTTGCCGACTGCCCAGGTCGCGAGCGAGCGCGTGGTCTGATCGGAACCGCGTCTATAGCTGGTTTCTCCGATACCACAGATCGCGTACTTGCCGCGTAAATAAGGCGTCGATGAGGTCTCGATGTCGCTGGTGCCAGTTATGGTCATGCGTCGGTTGCTCCCCTTAGAACTGTCAGCCAGTGTACCTGCATGAACCCGACCTTGCGGTCGGTGAGCGAAGTTCTGCGAAAGCGGCGGCGGCGCCAAATGGCTAACGCGCGTGATGCGCTGCAAGGCTCATTAATAACCGATAAACCACACGCCTTGCTCGGCGACGTGCTCCCCAGCCTTGACAGCAGCCTACTGGTTCGGGCAATCCGCTGCGTAGCCGCAATCAAGTGCCAAAATCGAGCGGCGGTCGATTACACTAGCGCGCATGACAGTATTACTTATTCGCCATGGCGAGACCGACCTCAACGCTGCACGGGTTGTGCAGTTCCCGCACACACCGCTTGGCGATAACGGCAAACAACAGGCCGAGCAATTAGGCCAGAGACTGGCCAGGAGCTCGATCGAGCTGGTGCTGTCGAGCGATTATGAGCGCGCCCGTATGACAGCTGCGCACGTCGTACGACACAGCGGGGCGAAATTGCTCGAAAGCAGCCACCTGCGCGAGCGGAATTTTGGAGATATTCGCGGCACGTCGTACGAAGAGCTTGGCGAGCTGGATATTTTCGCGCCCGATTTCGACCCGACGGGAGGCGAATCATGGCCAGTTTTTCATGCTCGTGTTGATTTGGCCTGGGCGGAAATTACCGAGCACGCTCAATCCCTGTCCGGAAATCTCGCGGTAGTCACGCACGGTCTTGTCCTCCGCTCACTCCTCGAACGGGTGCTCGACGTATCCGCCCATCAGCTCGAACCGGAAATTGTCGTCGCGAACACTTCGGTCACAACGGTCGAGCCGGCACCACCTTGGCGGGTACTTGAATTCGCGAACCTCGATCATCTCGAAACCGGGCCAGGAGACGTGGCACCGGTATAAATCCGCCGCAGCCGCCCGACCACAATCGCCAGTGCCGTCTGCCTGAGAAATCTCAGGACTCGGCGCAACAACTCGTCGTTTAAACGCGATGCACGCCTCAACCCGACTGGTCGGCATAAATCGATTGATGAAAACGATTCATGCCGCGAATCCAGCGGTCATAGTCGGCACTTTTACGCGTCATGTAAGTCGCTACTTCTGCATGCGGCAAGATGAGAAAGCGCTCATCGCGCAGCCCTTCGATGACTGATTCGGCGAGGGTTGCCGGCTCCATCATGCCGTCGGCGGCCGCCGCTGCGACGCCAGCGTTGTCCATCGCCTCGCCGCTCGTCATGGCCGTACGCACCGCCTGCGGGCACAACAGCGACACACGGATGCCCTGGTGGGCGTAGGTCATGGCGATCCATTCACCGAGTCCCACAGCGGCGTGTTTGGTCACGCCGTAGGCAGCCCCGCCAATCTGATTGAGCAGACCGGCCGCCGAGCAGGTATTGAGCAAGTAGCCTCCGCCGCGCTTGACCATCAAAGGCACCACGTGACGTGCTGCGTACACATGTGCCATGACGTTCACGTCCCAGATGAGCTGCCATTCGTCATTCGGGGCCGCGAGGTTGTCGGCCGTTGCGATTCCGGCGTTTGAGCAAAACAAGTCGATTGCGCCAACGTCCCGTTCTGTGGCCTCGACCAACGCTTTCACGTCACTCTCCTGCCCGACGTCGGCGCGCATCGCGGTCCCGCCCACGCGTTCGGCCACTGCGCTTGCGCCGTCAAGATTGAGGTCGGCGATAACCAGATGCTTCGCACCGGCTGACTTGAATCGCTCTGCCAACGCTTCGCCGATGCCCCCGGCCGCACCGGTGATGACGATGATCTTGCCTTCTACGTCCATAAATCTTCCTTTGCTTGCCTTATTCGGTGACCAACACGCGCTGCCAGGCGGAGGTGGATGGATTAAATATCGGAAAAATCGCCGTGCCGCCCCTTGCCCGATTTAAATCTTGTGGCGCCGGCGATGCCTTCGCTTTTTAGTGCCCCGATGCTGTTGGCCCATTCATTGCGCATCGCCGCATCATGGGTCAGCCCCTGCTGACCATAGACCGAGCGGCGGTCGGCGCGCATACAGGCTTGTGGGAATGCGGCAATCTCGCGTGCCAGTTGCTCAGCGGCAATTCGTGCCTGCCCATCGGCGACAACACGCTCGCACGCACCAATTCGCAGCGCCTCTTCGGCGTCGACTTTGCGCCCCGTCAGAATGATATCCAGCGCCCGCCCTTGGCCGACCAAGCGCGGCAATCTCACCGTGCCGCCATCAATCAAAGGCACGCCCCAGCGGCGACAGTAAACACCGAAATAAGCGCTCTGCTCCATGACACGCATATCGCACCACAAGGCCAGCTCAAAGCCCCCCGCAACGGCCGGACCAGCGATGGCTCCGATGACCGGCTTGGATAACACCATGCGACTCGGCCCCATCGGTCCACGCGGTGCCTCACTGCCGTCCGCCGGAAAGTCGAGTTCGGACAGCGGAGTATCGGTGTCGGCCAGAGTGCTGGCGAACTTGAGATCCCAGCCGGAACAAAATGCCCCGCCCTCGCCCCAGAACACAGCCACTCGCGCGTCGTCATCAGCTTCAAAGCTTTCGAATGCAGCCACCAATGCTGCGGCACTATCCGGGTCCATCGCGTTTTTGACCTCTGGGCGGCTGTGAATCACCGTCGTAACCGGACCGTCTTTCTCTACACGAACGCTCATGGCAGGTTTCTCCGTAAGTTTTTGGTGCGCATAGGCCAGCGCCAGCAATTATTCTATTGAAGTCATTATTTACGCAGCAGTCCCTGCGCGCATGCGGATGTTCTTGCCAACTGACCGTTGTCCAGCCAGCCCGACAGCACACCGAGCAAATCGGGATCGGTCACCCGTGCGGAAGCATTTACTTCTCAGTCAGTTTATCGACTCGAATAAGAACGGTTGTACCTCACAATCTGTAACATTTTCGGTCAACCAGCGCGGCTGGCGATGTTATCCTCGCGCCATCGTGGTTTCGTCATCGACCCGTCACCGAGACAGGGGCGAACAGGTTCCGGCATTTAATTGAGAGATACACCGACTATGTTGACGAGAAAGCTGCAAATGGTCATCGCCAGCTTACTACTGTGTTGTAGTAGCGCCGGGGCTAAAGCTGCGCCGATATCTTTAGGTGACCTCAACACCGCGCTGGTTTCCCTGGAGCTAGCGCTTGAAAACATTTTCAGTGTGCCCGGCTCTTCATTGACTGATATTACGTTCTTGCCGGTGCTCACAGTCGCAGATCCGGGTAGTTATCTTCACGTTGATACGTTCGCCGAGCAGCAAGGCCTGCTGAACTTTAACGATCTCGGGGTGACCGCCGGCGGGACCGTAGTCACTGCGTACGTGATCGAGACCATCAGTCAATGTGGCGGTCCGGCGGAGGGTGCCACGATCGGATGCGCGTCAGTTCCCGGCAACACCATGTATCTGGTCGGCGACAGATTGCTCGGCTCCATCGGTGACGAACTGATTGCCCACGAACTCGGCCATAATTTCGGACTGGATCATCTGTCATCGGGCGATCCGGGCTACTCCAGCAACAATATCATGCGGTCAACGATATCCAACGGCCGCGATGATCTGAATGCAGGCCAAATCAACACTATTAACCTCAGTAGCCTGATCCAGGCGGGCGAACTGACCATACTGCCGGTGTTAGTGACGGCAGTGCCGATACCCGCCGCCTTACCGCTGATGCTATTGCCCGGATTAGTCTTGGCCAGATTCGCTGGTCGGCGCCGCCGCACTGCGCAAACCGTCTGATATTGGCGCCGCACGGGTGACGCTGCGCGTCATCGGACTGCGCGATTTTGTCAGTTAGCGGGTGCCGCGCTCCTTCCGAATCGAACCGAGCCGATAATTCGCTCAGCAAGCGCCAAATGTGCGGGCGCGCGGTAGCTGACGACCAGTGTGAAGCGCATCTGCCCCTCAACCACCGGCACATGGACTGCAGACACACTCTCGGTGCGCATAAAACGCGCCGGGCGACCGTCCAATTCCCCTTCCCGGCTCGTGATCGCTACTTTCTCGAGCCCGGCTAACGGACTCGAATACCAACCGTAGTCGTAACTGATCTCAATGCGGTCGTCGGCGAGTTCTCCAGCCAGAGAATCAATCGCCTCGCCGTCGATTTCGCGAACCGCACTGGGAACCTCGAAAGTCACCCCTGCACCGATCGAGAGCGTTCGCCATTGGTCGTCCTCGGCAGCGTGTGGAGATTGCTCGCAGCCGCCCGCAAAAACCATGAACTGACATAGGAGTAGTACGGACCCGATACGTCGCGCCATGTTTCGGATCGCAACTCTGGAGCCCGCCACCGAGCACGATGACTGCGCGGCAACCTGGGCGCACCGCACCAGCTTTTGTGGCGCGCAGCCGGCGAGGATAGGAAGCGGACTTCGGTCGCTCGGCAGACTCATTTCAACTGGCCGCCCTGAGTCCGGCTCGCAGCGTTTCCACGAGTACGCCAATCTCATCCGCGCTCGCGATCGGCGCAGGACCGAGGGCAATCACGTCGCCGCTGTAGCGAACCATCACGCCATGGTCGAAGCAATATTGAAACACTTCCAATGCGCGCAGCGACGGTGCGCCCTCGCGCGGCTCTAACTCGATTGCCGCGGCAAGGCCAAAGTTACGGATATCGACCACATGCGGTTCGCCGCGTAAGGCGTGTACGGCCTGTTCCAGCAACGGTTCGAGCGTGCGCGCGCGGGCAAATAAATCGTCCTGCTGATAGACCTGCAACGTTGCAAGGGCAGCTGCGCAGGCCAGCGGATGACCGGAATAAGTGTTGCCGTGGAAAAACTCGACTAAATGTTCGGGGCCTGTCATGAAGGCTTCAAATATCGTGTCGCTGACCAGCACGCCGCCGAGCGGCACGACGCCGCTGGTGATCCCCTTCGCGAACACGATAATGTCCGGCTGGACGCCGAGACGGTCGGGTGAGAACCAGTGACCAAGACGTCCAAAACCGGTAATCACTTCGTCGAAGATCAATAAGATGCCGTGTTGCGTACAGATTTCCCGTAAGCGCTCCAGATAACCCAGCGGTGGCACGATCACCCCGGCTGAGCCTTGCATCGGTTCGACGATCACCGCTGCGATAGTGGAGGCATCGTGGAGTTCGACCAGGCGCTGCAAATCTTCCGCTAAATGCCCACCCCAAGTGGGCTGACCGCACGAATAACCCATCTGTTCGCGATCGTAGGTATGCCGCAGATGATCGACGCCGGGTATCAACGCGCTCGCGAAAGCTTTGCGATTGGCCGGCATGCCACCGACCGATATACCCCCGAAACCGACGCCGTGGTAGCCCTTCTCGCGGCCGATCAAACGATACCGACCACCATCGCCGTTTGCCTTGTGGTAGGCCAGCGCGACCTTCAGGGCGGTGTCGACGGCCTCTGAGCCTGAGTTAACAAAGAACGCATGATTAAGGTGCGCAGGTGCCACCGCAGTCAGTTCGTTGGCGAGTTCGAACGCGAGTGGATGATGAGCCTGAAAGGCGACTGCATAGTCGAGTTCATCGAGTTGTGCTTTTACGGCTTCGACTATTTTGGGATGACGATGGCCGGTGTTCGAGCACCACAAGCCGGACAGCCCGTCGAGAATCCGCCGACCATCCGGTGTTTCGTAATACATGCCTTCGGCGCGACTGACCAGGCGGGGGTTCTTTTTGAACAACCGGTTGTGCGTAAATGGCAGCCACAAGGCCTCAAGATCCGGGATTTCCGCGCCCTCACCCGCCCGCTTTGCTGCTTGATTCATGTGCTATTCCTTATGCTTCGAGCTCACCGCGCATGCCGGAGAAGAATACTCCAGCCACGCGGTCAGCGTGAGCCGAGGCCACCTTGCCGAACCGGGGTCGCGCGTGTAACTTTCCAGACCCCGCCCATAGGCTGCTCAAAGTAGCCGCACACCGACTTTCAGGAGAGCTCAATGAACCTTCGATTTGGCATTTTATGGCCGTTTCGCAATCCCGAATTCAATCGCGTGCCGTGGACCGACCTGTATCGCACGCATCTCGATCTGATCGCCGAATCGGAAGCCATGGGTTACGACAATGCGTGGCTCACCGAGCATCATTTTGTTGACGATGGTTATTCGCCATCGCTGCTGCCTATTGCTGCTGCGGTCTCGCAACGAACGACGCGGATCCGCATCGGTACGTTTCTCGTCCTGCTCCCTTTGCACAATCCGATACGGCTCGCCGAAGACACCGCTACCGTCGACGTGATGTCTAACGGCCGCTTCGATCTCGGCGTCGGCCTTGGCTACCGGGTCAAGGAGTTTGATGACCAGGGTATTTCTTCTGCCACGCGCGGTGCCCGTTTGCGCGAAGGTGTGGAGGTGATTCAAAGATTGCTCAGCGACGAAGTCGTGACCTATGACGGCAAATACAACCAGCTGAAAGAGATTCAGATCGTGCCACCGGGCCTGCAAAAACCGCACGTACCTATCTGGATCGGCGCAATTGCGCCGAAGGCCATTGAGCGAGCAGCCAAAATGGGTTGTCACTTTCAGGTTGTTGGTCCGCCGGACCTGGTCGAACACTACGATTCGTGCCTGGAAGCGGCCGGGCGCAACCCGCAGGACTATTCCACCGCCCAGTTACGCTGGGTCCACGTTGCGCCGAGCCGCGAACAGGCCTGGGAAACGGCAGCTCAGTCGCTGCACTACACCGCCAGCAGGTACGCGGAATGGTTCGCAGAAGCGAATGACAAACCCGGCGATGCCGAAGCTGGGCTCGGCATCCCGTCGGTTGACGAGATCATCCGCTCGCAAAGTTTTGATGTTTTCGGTGAGCCAGCCATGGTCGGCACCCCTGCCGACGTCCGCGATATGATTTCCGATTACATGAAGCGCGGTCGGGTCACCCATCTGGTCATGGGTATGGCGCTGAGTGGACTTGCACCGCATCACATCCGTAACAGCATGGAAATGTTTGCCAAGGATGTGATGCCACACTTTCGCAAGTAACGACACCGGGCGCGAGACTGTACTGCTGCGAGTCTCGCGCTTAAGTTCCAGCAGTCCGTCGCGGTTGGCGGCGCGCGGCTCTCAGTGCTTTTAGGCTATTCTCAATCTCGTCGCGTCACGGACGCGGCAATACAATAACTATCGGAGAACAAGTTATGTCCACCGTCATCACCGAAGCAGGACCTTGCGAGGTTGCGGGCGCAAGCGTGGAAGGCGAGCAACTGTGGCTGCAGGCGGCCGATGCCGAACGCGCGACTGGGTGGTCGCTCAAGCCAGAGGGACTCTGTCAGGGCGACGTCTGTGTGCCAGTGCCACGAGCGGCAGCGGCCGATTATGTCCGTGGGGGCGAAGTCAACATGGCAGCTTTTTGGCGCTTGCTCGAACGACCGGTATTGCGCGACCACGCTGGCGCGACCTGGATGCTGGGCGCCGGCGCGACTGAACGCGCTGCAGCACTACAATCGCTGACCGCACCTGATTTTAGTCTGCCGGACCTTAGTGGACAGTTGCATAAGCTGTCGGATTTTCGCGGCAAACGGGTATTCCTGACCACCTGGTCGTCGTGGTGAGGCTGCCGACATGACCTGTCCGTGTGGCAGGCCTTGTTTGAAGACGTCAATTCCGAAGATTTCATGATCATAGCTGTCGCCGAAGAAAGCCGCGGCGCAGAAACTGCGCGCGAGTGGATTGAAGCGGCCAAGCCCGGCTACGTTTGCCTCATTGACCGCGAGCACCACGTCGCCGACCTCTACAACATGGTCAACGTACCGCAGGCCGTGTGGATCGATGAACAGGGCCAGATTGTGCGGCCAGCAGAGACTGCCGGTTCGCACGACGGCTGGCGTTCAATGAATCGCGAAGACATGTCGATGGAAGACGATGTTGTCGCTCTGATGGGAAAAGCCCAGACCACGTATATGGACGCGGTGCGCGATTGGGCTGTGAATGGTGATGCGAGCAAACACGCGTTCGACGCTGGGGCTGCGCGCGAACATTTACAGTTACCGGGCGCGGACGTCGCACTTGCGAACGCGAATTTTCGCCTTGGCGCTTATCTGCGCCAGCAGGGCAATGTCAGCGAAGGCGATGAGTTCCTCGCGCGCGCCAGCGAATTGCGTCCTGAGTCGTGGAACTTCTATCGTCAGGCGATGAATCTCCGCGATCTGGGGCCAATGGGGCTGGCCGCCGACGAAGATTTTTTTGCCCGCGTTGACGCGCTGGGGAAAGACCGCTACTACCCGCCACCGGATATGGAAGGGTTTCCCGAAGAATTCGGATTTGAACCACCTGGCTGACAGCGCGTACAAATAGGGGACGCGGCACGCGTGGATGCTGTCGTGCCCCGTCATTAAAAATAAGGTCGTAAAACCGATGTCTGTCGATGTCCGCACATAGTCCTGTTGTGAGTCAGCTACCGCTGCCGCCAATGGCGTCGTGGCGTAGCTCCTTGCGCGGCTTTAAGCAGAGCCCGCCTGACTTCTTGCTCGATCTGTATCGTGCGCACGGCGACATCCTGCGCTTTCGCGGCTTTTTTACCGTCTATTGCCTCAATCATCCTGAGTTCGTCCGTCAGGTACTGACCAAGGCGTGGCCGGACTACACCAAGAAAACTATCGATTACCGGGTCATTGCCGGTACCCTCGGCAAAGGGTTGGTGACCAACGACGGGCCGGATTGGGCCCATCAGCGACGCTTGATGCAGCCCGTGTTCGCCAATCGGCACATCAATAAATTCGACACGGTCATCAACGACATGACGGCCCTCACAGCAGAGCGCTGGCGGGCCGCTGGCGAGGATCCGGTACGACTCGATTTGGATATGAGTCGGGTCGCGTTTCAGGTCGTTAGTCGCACCTTGTTCGGTGCCGAGATTGACGAGGTCGCCGATGAAATGGTCGGCTTTCTGAATGAACTCAATCAGCACCCACTGCGCTTGAGTGCGCTGCTGACCATGTACCCGCGCATCCCCCTGCCGAGCAATCGCCGCTTCCTGCATACCAAAGCGCGGCTGCACGAAATCGTCGACGGGCTGGTTGCGGCGCATGGTACGAATGCGGAAGGCGAACCGGACATCGTCGACCACCTCCTCGCGGCCCGCGACGAGGACAGCGGTCTCGGTATGGATGCTGATCAGATCCGCGATGAAATCATCACGCTCATGCTCGCCGGCCACGAGACTTCCGCAACCTCCCTGACCTGGACTTTCTACCTGCTCTCCCAGCATCCGGAGATTGAACAACGGCTGCTCGCCGAACTCGATCAGGTTCTTGGTGGCCGCCCTGCGACGAGCGCCGATTTGGCGAATCTGCCTTATCTAAAGCAGGTCGTGCAGGAGTCGATGCGCATTTACCCGCCAGTTTGGGGCATCGCGCGACGCAGCAGCGAGGACTCGGAGTTTGGCGGCTTTCACGTCCCTGCCAACAGTTATCTGGCGATCACCATGCACGTGTTGCATCGCCATCCCGAATTCTGGTCCGAGCCCGAACGCTTTGACCCCGACCGCTTCGCGCCAGGCAGTGGCAAGTCGCGCCACTCCTATGCTTACCTGCCGTTCGCAGCAGGACCACGGGCTTGTATCGGCGCCAGCATGGCCATGCTCGAAGTCCAACTCGTGTTGGCGCAATTAATTCAGCAATTTCGCGTGACCCCGGTGGCCGGGCATCCGGTGATTCCCGAAGCAGTGGTGACACTGAAGACCCGTTTTGGTATGCCGGTTACAGTCAAACCAAGGTAGTCGGCTCGGTGGGCGCGACCGACACTCAACGAGACAAATCAGCTCTCAACTCATACGCCTGCTGCGTCATATCGCGATAGTCGCTTTCGTGCTTACTGAACAGGCGGGCGTCGGTCTGCGAATCGGGTCGCCTGTTCGAACGCACGCGCGAATTGGAGTAAGGCTAAATCTTCCCCGCGACGGGCGACAATTTGCACGCCTACCGGTAACCCGTCTGCAGTAAATCCAGCCGGCACGGAAATGGCGGGCAAGCCCGTCACGGTGATCGCATAACACACACCCATCCAGTCGAGGTAGGTGGCCATTTTGATGCCATTTATTTCCTCGACCCACTCCTGCTCAATAGCAAAGGGCGGCACCTGCGCTGCCGCGCAAACCAGGAAATCATGCTGCTCGAAGAAACCCGCGACCTCGCCCAGTAACTGGCTGCGCTTGCTTTCCGCCGCCGCAACATCGGCAGCAGTGAGCTGCAATCCTTGTTCGATATTCCACACCAGCGTGTCTTTCATTTTGTCGCGATGTGCGTCGTAATCGTCGCGCGACTTGGCCGCGAACATCCACGCCCGCAAAACACGAAAAATGTCATCTGCCGCAGCTAGGTCCGGCTGCGTGTGTTGTACCGAACAACCCAGACCGGTGAATATCGGCAAGGTGGCTTCCAGCACCTCGCTTACACGTGGGTCGATCGCGTAGTTGCCGAGACCGGGGCTAAACGCGATCCGCGCGCCACGCACATCAGCCTCGAGTGCCTGCGCAAAGGTATTGCCGGGCTCGGACAATGAAATGGGTACACGCGCGTCCGGGCCCGCCATGACGGATAGCAACAGGGCAACATCGTCGACTGAGCGGGCCATCGGCCCATGCACCGCCAGCGGGTCGCTCGAGAATTGTTTTGGCCACGACGGTACGCGTCCGGGCGATGGGCGCAGGCCAACGACGTTGCAGAAAGACGCCGGATTGCGCAGCGAGCCGCCCAGATCACTGCCGTCTGCAAGCGGCAACATTCTGCTCGCCAGGGCGACAGCTGCGCCGCCACTGGAACCACCACAAGTTTTTGTCGGGTCATAGGGATTACACGTCGCCCCAAACACCGTGTTAAACGTTTGTGAGCCAGCGCCGAACTCGGGCGTATTCGTTTTCCCGATGACGACGGCACCGGCCTCGCGCAGGCGCGCGACAAACAGTTCATCAATGTCGGGCACGAAATCGCGATAGATGGGCGACCCCATCGTGGTGCGGATATTGCGCGTTAAGGTCAGGTCTTTCACGGCGATCGGAATACCGTGCAACGGGCGTGCTCGTGCGTCTGGTTGCAGTTGGTCGAGTTCGGCCGCGCGCTTGCGGGCCTGCTCGGCTACGACAGTGACAATAGCGTTGAGCGACGGATTCACTCGTTCGATGCGTGTGAGAAAAGTTTCAAGCACTTCTGAGGCCGAGATGTCGCGGCCCTGCAGGGCTGCTGCGAGCTCAGTCGCGGGCAGAAAACACAGTTCGTCGGCGCTCTGACTCATGCTGTTACCCCGGGTGTACTCATGGTTGATGGTGGGCGTGTTGGCGCATTTCTGCCGCCACCCATTCACGCGCTTTACCGGCCGCGTTGGGTGTCACATTGTCCGACAACGTTTTCAGGTACTGCACTGCGTTACCGTTGCCGCCAGTGTAGGACTGATAAAACCATGCATAGGCGCGATGATTGTCCTGTGCTAATCCCAGACCACGCATATACATAATGGCAAGATTGCGCTGCGCATTCGCATCGTGCCTCAACGCTGCACGCTGAAAGTACTGTGCCGCGCGCTTGAAATCACGCTCGACGCCAGCGCCGAGATAATAGTGGATGCCAAGGAAATTAATCGCCTCAGCGTCTTCTCTCGCTGCACGCTGTTCAAACAAGGCGAATGCGCGCGCAAACTGACCAGCGCGAAATAACGCCACCGGTTCGCCAGATTGACTGCAACCGGCCCCCGCGAGCAATGCGACCGTCATCAAAGCGGCCGCGAGAAACCGACCCGAGCCGGAAATAAGCGTCTCACGCTGGATGCGTTGAATCGACATGGACACCCGATAATAGCACCGGCCTAAGGTCCATCGCGGCTCGCTCGCCAGCGCCAAATCGCGCATCATACCGGGCCATTCCTGTTCAGGCCGCAGCTTATGTCCAGCCCTCGTATTACCGCCCTGCACGCCCGTGCCGTACGCGCCCCATTCAATCGCCCGCCCGTTTCGGCAAGCGGGGCCATCGAAGCTGCGGCGCTGGTTCTCATCGACCTCGAAACAGACGCTGGATTGACCGGGCGCTGCTATTTGTTTGCGTTTAGCGAGGCGATGCTGAAAGCAACGGTCACCTGTCTGGAAGGATTGGCGCCATTGGTGGTTGGCCAGGCAGTCGAACCATTCGCTCTCGATCGCAGCTTGCGCCAGCGCTTTCGACTGCTCGACTGTCACGGCATTCTCGGCCAGGCGCTCGCTGGTCTCGACATGGCGGCCTGGGATATTCACGCCCAGGCGGCGAATTTGCCGCTCGCATTGATGCTGGGTGCCGATGCGCGTCCGATACCGGCTTATAACAGTTGCGGTCTGTGGGTTCAGGCGCCGGATACGCTTGCCGATGAAGCCACCGCGTTACTCGACGATGGTCGCTTTCAAGCGCTCAAAATGCGCATCGGGCGGGCCGATTTTAATGCTGACCTCGCTGCTGTTCGCGCGGTACGCGAACGGCTGGACGACAGCGTGTTGCTGATGAGTGATTTTAATCAGTCACTGACAGTCAACGAAGCACTGGCACGTGGACGCGCGCTCGAAGACGAAGGCTTGTACTGGATTGAAGAGCCGGTGAGACACGACGATTTTGACGGTTGCGCACGCATCTCAACCGCGCTCTCAACGCCAGTCCAGATTGGCGAAAATCTGCGCAGCGCAGCGGAGATGCAGCAAGCCATCGCGGCACACGCGGCAAGTTTCTACATGCCAGACGTACAGCGCATTGGCGGCGTGAGTGGCTGGATGAAGGCCGCCACACTCGCCGAGGTGCACAGCCTCGACTTATCCAGCCATTTATTTCCAGAGATCAGCGTGCACCTGCTGGCCGCCTCGCCGACCTGTCACTGGCTCGAATATGTGGACTGGGCCAACCCAATCCTGGCTGAACCGCTGGTCATCGAGAACGGTCACGCGCTAATCCCCGCCCGACCAGGCAATGGCATCACCTGGGACGAGGCGGCAATCGCGCGCTACGCGCTCGGTTGAATTCAGGGCACCACGCCGGCGCCTTTGAGCTTTTCTATTTCTGCGCCGCTGACGCCCCACGCATCGAGCACCTCGACGGTATCCGCGCCATCACCGGATGGCGACTTCTGGATTTGTGACGGTGTTCGACTGAAGCGCGGCGCCGGGGCGGGCTGCGTGACGCCCTCCTGCTGAACGAACGTTTTGCGTGCGACGTTGTGCGGATGTCCGGGCGCTTCACTCATCGAGAGTATCGGGGCGAAACATACGTCTGTTCCTTCCAGGACCTCACACCATTCGTTGCGGGTTTTAGTCTTAAACAGCGCAGCCATTTCCTCTCGCGTTGCCGGCCATTGGGTGCGATCTTTGTGCGCCGCGTGGTTCGCATCCGAAAATTCGGTGCGCTCCATAAATTCCTCGTAAAACTTGGCTTCAATGGAAGCGATGGAAATGAACTTGCCATCGGAGGTTTCGTAAGCACCGTAGAAATGCGCGCCGCCATCGAGCACATTCGATTCGCGATCGTCGGTCCAGACACCCGCACCGTGCATGCCGTAAATCGCCGCCATCAGTATTGCCGTGCCATCCGTCATAGCCGCGTCGACGACCTGACCGTGGCCAGATTTCTGTGCCTCCAGCAGGGCCGCGACAACACCAAGTGCCAGCAGCATACCGCCACCGCCAAAATCTCCGACCAGGTTGAGCGGCGGCGACGGCGGCTGGTCCCCGCGCCCGATGCAATACGCTGCACCGGCGAGCGAGATGTAATTGATGTCATGGCCAGCCGCCTTTGATAGCGGTCCGTCCTGCCCCCAACCTGTCACACGCCCGTAAACGAGTTTAGGATTCCGAGCGTGGCAGACTTCCGGGCCGAGGCCGAGTCGTTCAGTCACACCCGGACGGAAGCCCTCGATCAATGCATCCGCCTGGTCGATAAGCCGCAACACCAGCTCCACCCCTTCAGCCTGTTTGAGGTCCACAGCAATCGACCGCCGGCCGCGATTGAGCACGCTGAATTTGGGGTCCATTGAAATGCCCAGGCCGGACTTGGTCATGCGATCAACGCGGATCACCTCCGCGCCCATGTCCGCGAGCATCATGCCGCACATTGGGTTGGGCCCAATCCCGGCCAGTTCAACAACTTTGTAACCTACCAGTGGTCCGCTTGCCGCCATGTCTTACCCCTAAATCTGAATATCTGATGTCATACGCCCGTCGCCGGGCACGTTTACCTGCCAGCAATCTAGCGCATGTTTGCGAGCGGGTCATCCATCGATGTCGATGCAATAATGTGCAAAGAGCTGCAATGCATCCGAAGGAGCGATCATGGCTGAGCCGGCGTTACGAATTTTTTCCTACCAACCCAATCCGCGTATCTACAAAGCAACCATTGCCGGGCGTTTGTGCGGTGTGACGATTGACGTACGCGGCGCAGCTCCGGCCGAACTTGCCGATTGGTTGTGGGATTTCGATGCCAAACCACTCGACGAACAAGGTCGCCAGGACTTCGCCCATGCGGCACGTACAGCGCGAACCGGATTCGGCGGCACCTTGTACAAAACCGACGCCTTTCTTGCAGCCCATCCCTACGGCACCGTGCCTGCGGCCTTCAGCGCAGACGGCAGCATTGGGGTGTTTGAATCAAACAGCATCATGCGTGCGGTCGCACGACTCGGTGGCGACGGGCATGGGCTATATGGCGACTCGCCGGTCGCCGCCGCACGCATCGACGCCTTCCTCGACGTCAATCTTATCTTCGCCCGCGATTCGCAGATTTACTTACTGGCTCTGATGAAAAAAGAATTGCAGCCAGACATCCACGCTGCGACACGAGAAGCTTTACACCATTGGCTTGGCGGCATCGAAGGCGCGCTGGGCAACGACGCAGGGTTTATCACCGGTTCGGCGCTGAGCCTGGCTGACATCTCCTTCGCGTGCGAAATGGTCTTGATGCGCAATGAGCTATCGAGTGCCGAGCAACTCACCGTTCTCGGGCTGACGCCGATGATGGGCGACGAGTTGGCGCAGCTATTTCCACGCGCCTGCGCACACTTCGCGCAGTTGTGTGCCGACCCGGCATTTGCGCCGGATCTCGCACCTTACCTCGAGAAGCTGGCAGCGCGCGCGGCGTAACACGCGGACCAACATCGGCCGGCAGATGCTAGCGATACGCGCGGCAGCGTTCTGCCAGCCGGCCAGTTAATCGTTGTCAGCCGACAGCGCTGCACGGATGTCCTGCTCGCTTAAGCCAGCATCGCGCAAAATCTCGTCACTGTGCTCACCGAGCTGCGGCGGATGATGGCGAATGGGTAGCGCTTCGCGATTAAACCGTAAGCCCGTATCGGTGAGCTCGAGCGCACCTTCACTCGGATGCTGATACGGCCGGAAGAAACCAATCGCACCGAGGTGCGCGTCGTTGCGTAGATCTTCAAACGTATTAATCGGACCGCACGGAATTTCGGCTTCGCGCAGAGCCGTCAGCCACGCACTCGTGGACCGCGTCGCAAGCGTCTCGCCGGCGCTGGCGTAGAGGCGATCGACGTTCTCGGTACGCACAGCAATACTCGCGTAGCCCGGGTCGTCGGCGATTTCTGGTTTCCCGGCAATACGCCAGAACGCTCGCCACTGTTTGTCGGTATACGCGAGCATGCTGATGTAACCATCCAGGGTGCGATAAGGTTTACGCTCGGCTGATATAACCCGCGTGTAGCCCGCCTCTCCCTGTGGCGGCACAAAGCTGGTTCCGAACTGATGCTCGATCAAGGTATACGCCGCCATGCTTTCGAACATGCCGATTTCCATATAAACGCCGCGCCCGGTACGTAACTTCTGCACCAGCGCCGCTGTGATCCCGTTCGCTGCCAGGAGCCCGGCGCTTTTGTCGGCCAGCACGGTCGGTGCGAAGGCCGGTTCACCGTCACGGGCAAGAAACGCTGCCGCAACGCCGCACTCGCCTTGAATAATGTCGTCGTAGGCAGGCCGTCCCGCGTACGGCCCCTCCTCCAGATAGCCGTGCAAAGCGCCGTAGACGATATCTGGTTTACGTGCCATTACTGCGTTTGCATCGAAGCCGAGCGCGGCTACTTTCTGTGGCCGGATGTTGTGCACGAAGACGTCGGCGCTATCGATCAACTGCCATAAAGCAGCACGTGCCGGTTCGCGTTTCAGATCAAGCACCAGGCCTCGCTTGTTCCGGTTGCAACCCAAAAAGCCGACCCCCATGCCCACGTTCCGTGAAGGCCCGATGCGACGTGTCGCATCACCGTCCGGGGCCTCCACTTTAATCACTTCGGCGCCGAGGTCGCCGAGCATTTGCGTCGCGTAGGGGCCAAATAGCACACTGGTCAAATCGAGTACGCGCAGGCCGGATAAGGGTTGCATCAGAGGATTGTTCATAGCCCGCATTGTCCCATGCCCACTCTGCGATATCACGATTGCGGGGGCGCCATGGGCGTGGCAATCTTCAACCATCATTAAGCTGCAGCAGACACCCGTGCTATGCGCGCGATAACAGCGGAGCCAGTCGCGGCGGACGCACGTGCACGTCGTGTGCGGCGCAGGCTGCCGCCACAGAATCACCACGCGTTCCAAGGTAGTCGAACATCAGCAATTGCGCTTGGGTTGAGTTTTGCCATCGCCTGGCTGGGGCTCACACCCGTCGCACTCGCAAATAATGCCTTGGCCGAACTTGGGCGCAGCTTGTTCTTCGATGTCAATTTATCGCTTGAGCGTACTCAGTCATGTGCGTCGTGCCATCAACACACTCACGCGCTGCGCGACGGTAGAGAGAACCGGGTCGGTGGTGCCAGCTCCATTGGCAGCGACGGCCACTCGCTGGGGGACCGCAATACGCCGTCGATCGCTTACGCCAACCGGGTTCCGGAACTTTATCGCGAGGCGGACGGCCGCTATCGAGGCGGCTTGTTCCATGACGGGCGGGCCAGAAATCTCGTCGATCAGGCAGCTGAACCGTTCTTGAATCCACTCGAAATGGCGATGCCAGATCGAGCCAGTGTCGTGCGACGAGTGCGCGAGCAGCCGCATTACACATCTCGCTTTGAGGACTTATTCGGCAGCGACATATTCGATGACGGCGAACGCGTCTATCGCGCGCTCACCGAGGCGATCGCGACATTCGAACGAAGCACGGACTTCGCGCCTTTCGATTCACGTTACGACCGCTATCTACGCGGTGAATATCGAATGAGCACGCAGGAAGAACTCGGTCGGCGCCTGTTTTTCACCGATCTGACCAACTGCATGAATTGTCATCTGCTCGAAGCCAACAGCGAAAAAACCCTCGAGCCGTTCAGTGATTTTCGTTACCACAATATTGGCCTGCCGATTAACCAGGCGCTGCGTTCAAGCAATGAAACAGCGCGCACGTTCATCGATGCCGGGCTCGCTGCCAGCCCGCATGTCGAGCATCCCGCCGCGGAGCGCGGAAAATTCCGTACGCCAAGTCTGCGCAATGTGGCCGTTACTGCACCCTATATGCATAACGGCGTCTTCGCGAAACTCGAAACAGCGATCGCTTTCTACAATCAGTACATTGTCGTGAACCCGCAAGCCGCTGTGAATCCGGAAACCGGATCCGACTGGGGTGCGCCAGAGATTGAAGAAAATATCGCGACCGATTTGCTATCCAAAGGTCAGCCGCTAGACGACCAACGCATCGCTGCTCTGGTTGCTTTTTTGCGCACTTTGACCGACCGTCGCTATGAACACCTACTACCGGAAAATGCCGAGGGGGACCTTGAATTTCCAAACGAAACGCAACAAAGGTAGTTAACGTCGTCCACTAGCTTCCTCCGGTGTTCTGTATCCGAGTGATTTACGGGGTCGTGTATTGA
>Ga0209630_10000403_pt1 | contig 49695 bp, 73 predicted proteins | sample COG_01_FD_184745 | JGI IMG/M metagenome (GOLD analysis project Ga0209630, IMG submission 184745) | Pelagic Microbial community sample from North Sea - COGITO 998_met_01 (SPAdes) (version 2) | ecosystem: Environmental > Aquatic > Marine > Neritic zone/Coastal water | place: Helgoland, sampling...
CGCATCCCCATCGCCACCACCACCATCATCACCGCCACCATCGCCACCACCACCATCATCACCGCCACCATCGCCACCACCGCCATCATCACCGCCACCATCGCCACCACCACCATCGCCACCACCGCCATCTCCGCCACCTCCGTCGCCACCACCATCGCCACCACCACCATCGCCACCACCATATTCCCCAGCTGGTGAGCCAGCTACGCATACCACATCCACTTCCAGTAAAACTGCTGATGATACAACCAAGAGTGCCCAAGACATCAAGGATGATCTAACCGGAACTTCGATTGAAAATGGACGTCATCTCGAGGAGCTTGTGATTCTTTCCGTAAAGGTAGAGCAATCTGTGACATTCACAACTACATCAAGCTTCACTGTATCTCAGATGAACACACTTGTCAGCGAGTCTGGCTGTGAGGCAAACTGCCGCGTTTACTACGAGAGCACAAACGAATTCAAGCTTGTGCGTGACATTTCCGGTACGACATTTCCAGTCAATGCACCACCACCTGCTATTGATGTTCCAAATGGTGAGGTTGGTGAGTATACACCTGCAATTGTCATTGTTACAGTGACATATGTATCTGGCGAACACTCTGCCGATGAGTTTGCCGAGCACATCGTCACAAATCTCGAAGAAATTGTTGGTATCCCGTTCTCGGACGTGACCGACATCAATACCGTTTATGAGAAGGATGATGGTCTTACACCATCTGAAATTGGTCTTGTTGTCGTATGCACCTTTCTTGGCATTGTCCTAGTTGCAATTATTCTTTACATGATCTTCAAGAAGAAGCCAGATGAGCTTCCACTCCCGGTATCAGTCCCGTCGACGGTAACCGATGTCGCATCAACCGGTGCCCCGTCCACCGACATGGTCGAACTCGATGCCCCTGTTACCGTCACCGCCCCTGTATCTGAGACAATTTATCCCATGGTATCTGTTACCGAATCCCCACCCCCAACTGTTACTGTCGAAGATACTGATGGTGTTACTGTTTAAGTTACGTTTTGTATTATTTTTATTCGAAATATTATATATTGTAAAAGGAAATCGGAAACACCGGATGAGTTCAGAAGATGTTCATACACTATTACTATTTTTCATTCTGGTAACACTCAACACGTACACATTTATGCCATGGAAAGGAATCGACAAAGGATCAGCGGCGAAACTTGCCAAACAGTGGTTTGGGTGGTTAATCGTAACAATGATAATCATATTAACTATCACAACAATCAATGGGGCAATCTCCTCTGCATTCTATTAAGCGACCTGGAAAAAAATAACACACACATATATATATATATATATTAATCCAATGTGCCCTGGGTTCCATTAAACTGTGTAACATCTGGTCCATTGTATCCAAACTCGTTACCGACAGTCTCATTTTTTCCACTTGTTTGTGCTCGGAAAATCTGCACTGCACCATTTACACTTCCCATGAGACGTTGTGGAATTGCATTATTTGACTCACGAATCGTGTCCATCTCGGGACGCGACGTCATTGCAAGTACCTCACTATCTATACTCTTTGGTGGGTTTTCGAAATCAATGGGACCTTCTGCTTCGGCGGGGACGGCATCTGTATCCTCATCAAAAGCAAGATCCGGCTCATCAGTTACCTCAGATTCTTGTGGTATACTGGACGCAGAAAAACTTACCTCTTCGGGGGAACGAAAGAGACGGAATTCATTGGGTAGAATAGAAGGTTTTACTGCCTGAATAATGATGTATGCAAGCAATCCTGCGACGAGAATGGTTAGGAATATCACCCGAATGCGCCGATTCGGCGTAGGAGGAGTCATCATCATGCTGTCCATTGTTGTTTACTCTTACATTATAAAATAATTTCACCACTTTAATTGCTCTTGTTCAAACAACTCTTTTGCAACTACCCCAACTACTGCCCACGTTGTTGTAATAATACCCACGCGCTGTGCAGCATCCATTACTGCACCCTGTGAACTTCCAGGCAACGACGTTGTCATTGGCATAACAACAGCACCCATTCCCATTGCCAGAGACGTTACTCGTACCTTTGTGTTTTTAGACATCATACCAGCAGCTGCCATTGCCACAGATACCAATACATTTACGCGGAAAATACCATAACCATCCTTTGCTTTTACTTCATCCACCCAATCACGATCACGCTTAATCTCATTAATAAATATAAAGAGTGGCATGAAGAAGGTAATCCCCATGAGAGGATGACGTATTACTTGTTCAACACCGATTGCACCATTAAATATTGCAACGTAAGTGAGTGCCCCTGCTGCATATGTCATAAATATATCCAATGGAATCCGAAAATCAGCGCCACCATCTGGTGTATGTTTTATTGCAACAAGTCGTGCATGTAGACAAATGTAAATACATATAACAATACTTGCAATTAGAACCTTTTGATCAAGGTCCATCTTGTATCTTATTATATATCACTCAAAATATTTTATTTGCATTAATATAAATGACAACGATTGACCTCACATACCTTCTCGCAGTGGGACTTCCATTACTTATTATACTGTGTGTTATTATGTTTATGATCGGAAAACAGTCTGGCAAAAAGTATGTTTACCATATGATGAATGGTGGCCAAGTGCACGACTATCCCCCCGCCGTCGGGAGCGCAATCAACGGAGGAGTAAAATTCGATAATAAAACAATTGATTCGATAAATCATTACGGCAACAGGTCCCAAGCACAAATTGCAAAAGAAATACGAGAGCGATATGGACCACCAATGAATTCTGAGGTACCTTCACCTTATGACGATATGTGAGTTCCACAAATTTCGCTAGGACGAGAAGTGTACGACGCCCTGAAGATCCTGTCGATGCGGCTCGGCGGCAAGTTCGGAACAGATCTGTATTGTGGTGTTTTACCTAGCTGGAACAGAAGCACATGCAAGTAAATACGCCTAATACATATGTAATGGAGTCGGAGGAATCTTTCCTTAATGACCATAACGTGCGATGCGTTTCCTTATCATTCAAACATTCTCAGCACACAAATAAAAAAGCAAAACAGTCCATTCTTTTATCAAAGCAGCAATACATCGATGTGCTAAACGATATTAAAGCATGGAAATATATTGTGTTTAATCATCCATTGATGAGTCAAGACACTAAAATAAAAATGCGAATCACACCAGATGGCGTGATTCTCGATGACACACCATTTAAATATGGTTCAGACTATCGAGGATTTCGTAATTACATGAGCTATTTTTTACAACCACCTATCTTTCCATATGATGAAGATGACGACGTCTGGTTTCTTCTTGAAACTGCACATAAAGGCACGATTGATTTGGGTGGCTCAGATATAATTATTAAACAAAGATTAGATTTCCTCAAGCACAGAGAGACAACCTACAACAACCGAATTAATAATCCAATTACGCCAGAAGATGACAAATGCGGTAAATTTTCATGGAAATTAATAGGTAGCCGTGAGGAAATTCACCCCGGAGAAGAAGTCGCATCTCGTATCATCTCGTATGATGAAAACGAAGAACTTCTTTTTTGGGCGAAACGTCCACGTCTTATGGAATAGGAATTTTATTAGTATCATAGTAAAGCAAACATGGACGCGAAGCTCTTATTGGTTGGTGTGTTTGTCTTGTGTTTCATCGCATGGGTTACGCATGTAAAAACATTATCATACACAGAAGAACATCAAACAATGGTACGAAATGCAGTAAAACAATGTAAAGACTGGCATAATGTTGCAGAGACCACGAAAAAAGCGTTTAATGCATCTCTGGCTGCAACTCGCGCGGCAGTATATTTAGATGCAGTTCGTTTATCAGTCCCGGACACAGACATTGAAAAAATAACAGGTGTTGATATAAGTAAACTTATTGTAGACATTGAAAAGACACAGGTTGAAAAAATTAAAACGGTTGATCCAAGTACAGAGCAAAGTGCAATTGCGAATGTTATTCGATGATTTACTCCTGGATATCATCAAGCGACGGTTTCACTCCGGAAAGAATGTCGACTACTTGCTGACTTTTTTTACCATGAATACCCTTGGATGGTGGCCGACCACGTCTCTTTTTGGGTGTCTCTGGGATGGTCTCGGGAACGGTCTCGGGAACGGTCTCAGGAACGGTATCGGGTATGACTTCATCCGAGTCAGACGACGCATATTCGTCTGTAACCGGTTCTGTAATTGAGTCTACTACATGATCGAGTGGCGCTTCCACTTCTTCGGTTGCATCATATATTTCTTCAATTGCAGCATGTACGACTTTGCGTGTTTCCTTCAATTCATCGTACTGATCTTCTGTCATTACAATTGGTGGGACTTTGTCTCCTCCCGTCGCCATTGCCTCTGTCATGAAACTTGGAACACCGAATGCACGAAGGGCCTTTTCAATTGAAGGTACATCGGGGGATGTATCGTCGAGATCACCGAGGTCAACCATATCGGGGGCAGCTTCGTCATCTTCTGGAATTGAGACGGGGGTCGTAAACATGTTTGATTCACTAACAACTGGTTCAGTTGGGATATTGTTTACATTTGGTTTTGGTGGAGGCGGTGGCACAACATTTGTGTTTTCAGCACAACCGCCCTTCCCACATGGTCCGGATGGAACGGCGGCTGGCTTGGATGAATCAATAAATAGATACATTACAATGCACAGAAAGATGCACATCACGACCGCAACAATTAAATAACGAGTAGATGTTTTCATGGTTCTTATTTATATTAGTAAATATAAAATTATTTCACCAGTAACACTAACAAATATCCAACTTAATTTTAGTCCCCACACTGATATTTTCATGATCTTCTATTTTTTCTGTTATGTAAATATAGGCATGTGTGTCTGAACTGCGTGGATCTATTCTACGTATGGTATATAGTTTGTTATTAATGCAAATATGTGTCACATTTTCAAAATAGTTTAACGTTTCGCGGCGTACTCCAATATAATCAGCGCCATACCCAGATATCTTGTGCTTTGGGTCAAATGCACTTACACGGATGTTATGTTTCCCTACCATGTCAGCATCATCACCATGTGCAGATGCATACTGATAATCTTGCCGATTTCGATTATATTCATTTCCAACTCTATCATTTGGTAAAGAAGGCAAATGATCATTTCGCGAATGACGTATTTCTTCTATTACTTCGTCTGTTTCTTCTTTTTCCTGTGTGGGTTTCGTATGCAATTCATCAATGTCCTCTTGTTCTGGCTCACGTTCCAGTATTTTGACAACAGATGACCTCACTGGGTTATCTTGTTTCATTGGTTTTAGCGACAAGACAACTACAATGCATAGTAGCATTACTGACATTATAATTAACAAACTAGCCGCATTCGTTGCCATTTCTTCTTGTATGTTAAAAAATATAATCAAATTACATTTCATCATAATCGATCGGACGATACGCATCCATTTCTTGCAACTGTCGAGCATGGCGCTCGGAAAATATCTGACGATCGAGATCATGTGACCCTGGAATATCATACATCTTGTCATACTCACGGACTGCCTGTACATTCTTCGTTGGCATCATCTTAAGATGCATACGCTGCTGTTCACGCTCCTTCATTACTTCCATACGGTTGGCATATGATTCTCCACGTCGAACCGCCGCGTTGTGAATTTCTTGACTTACGGTCGCATCGTCGTGTGGATCATTTACCTGACAGATTGTTTTAATTGCGTCGCGACCGTCGGTGTCAAATACGTAGTCTGGACGACCATTTTTACGCACAATCCCCTGGTAATACGCACCACCCCATGGCGTGCACCATTTACTCACAGTATCGTGAACCATTATGACTGTTATATTCTTTTACATGATAAAAAAACAAGATCCGTAAGAATCTCAAGAATAGTATCCAGTACTACGAATTGGCGGTGGTGGCGGTGGCGGTGGTGGTGGATATTGGGCAGGGGGTGGTGGTTGTGGTGGATGGTGTGACGGTGGTGTATACACAGCAGACTTTGGTGGAAACTGGAGGGGCGGTGACATTTTTATCTGTGTTGGTTCAGATGTATGTGACCTATTGTCTGTCGATGCAAACACCTGACTTACACTATCCATCGGTTTTATAGTATCGTCCACATCACCCCAATCATCTTCATCGACCTCTTGTATATCGTGATCATTAATAGAAGGTGCTGCATGGCTTACACTTGATACCACAGATACTTCACTGCGTGCTCGGCGAGACTTTTTATTTCTCTTTCGCTTGGATACCGCGGTAGATGCCTCGGATTCTACATCTGAAGTTGCATCATCAGGGTTCTCTACCCGAATAAATTCATCTGCAATACCCCATAGACAATCTCGCGCGTTTGTTTGAGTAACAAGCGCGCATTCAACAGTTTGATTTGGATCAAAGAATCTACCAGATCGCACCGAATCGGACGCAGCCATTGCAATAAGAAATCGTTTAACAAACACCTTACAAACCACGTCCTCAGTGCCCTCCAATACAACCCGATATCCATCCTTTTCATGTCGTTCCGATGCCATTTGTTTAATTACAGTACACAACAATGCTTTAAAATCTCGATTACGGTTACAGAGTTGACGTGTGTATTTTTCATACATTTCTTCTGTAAATTGCGCGGGTACCGCCTCCATACATGCGGTCATAATTTCTGCATCTTTACCGCATCTAAGATAGACTGGCTTATAAACGTCAATTACTAACTTTAATACATTATTGCATAATAGAGCGGCGGTTTCTGATTTTAAAAAGATACCATTGTATGGCGTCTGCATGTGTTTGCTATTTGATATTAACAACATATAATTATTTTATGCATTAGATAATCACTCCGCCGTAACACAGCACTTTTTATACTTTTTCCTGGACCCACACGGACATTGTTCGTTCCTACCAACCTTTTTCGGTTGGGATTTTGTTGTTTTATCGATAAAGACGTTGATTGTCTTCTTAACGCCTTCGTCTGGATCGGATTCATATTGAGGAATATCATCTTCTAGTTTCTTTCTATCATCTTCATGGTTTAATTTTGCTGTGCCAAATCCCCTTTTATGCCACGCCTCCATGAGATCCTTACAGTCATCTAAATCATCTGGTAATTTGTTATATGGAACAACTGCATCTACCATACAATGTGGACAGATTGCAGTAAGATCTGCATCTGCCCAATCTTCAACATCTGCATACTTGAACTCATGAAAACAAGAGTAACACTGACCACCATCGCTCTTCTTTAGATTTTCACGATTTTTGTATGACTCCCTATAGAAGTCTACATCTGAACCAGACATATGGATTGATTAAATATATTTTTCTTATGTAAAGTATAAATATGATCAAGTCGCTCATTGTAGTTGGCGTCGCTGTTGTATTAATTATAGTCACCGCAACCCAAAATACAAAATCATCAGTTGGAGTTTCCATAATCACATCGTCACTCCTCCTTGCATACATTGTTGGCATTGTATATGATAGTGCTTATGATACGCCTACCTCACTTGCCCCAATGGCAGCACCACCCGTTCCTGTCCGTCGATCGTCGTCGACAAGTGATTTTCTACATTCTCTGCCGTTACCAACCACTGACCCAGGTGAACACACACCAACCGGTAAACGACTCACACCAAGAAGGCGTCGGAAAATCATGAGATCAATCAAGTCTGCTGCAAAAGAGCATACTGCACTTCTTAGTAAAACTCCAGAAATTCAATCCATTGCTAGAGAATCTGGAATTACACCAAAACAAGTGCTACACCGAATGACATCATATGTGCCATCCCTACCATCTGCGCGTACTACGGGAGCAGTGACTCTTGGTATGTTAACCGCAGGTGCAGTACATCATTTAAATGGACAGGGCAATTCGCAATCGGTTGCGACGGGTGGATCTACACTGGGGCCATTCATGTCCGCGGCAAATCATAGTAATATTCCCCGTGTTGTTATGCAAGAGCCTCAATTTAGCCATCGAAACATGCCACAATATGTTAGAAGTCAAGGACTATTTGGATGATTACATTCCATTATTTTTTGGATACAGTATAATATAGAATGCTTCATAAATTTGAAACCCATCGGTATAAACTGGAATACATTGAGGAAAATCGGTTTGAATCGGATCATGTATTGTTATTTATACATGGATTTTTAGGAACAAAGGAAACATGGGATAAAGTCACACGATTGATTGGTACAAATCATCATTACATTACAATTGATTTGCCCGGGTCGGGGAATTCTTCAAATGTTGAAAATTTCTCATATACTCTCTCGGAACTCGCAGAAATCATGTATGAATTCGTTGAACATCTCAATTTAAAGTCAATAATACTTGTTGGACATGGTACTGGTGCAGTTGTTGCAAGTATGTTGTATGAGCACATTCATGCATATGTCATCGGTATGGTGCATTTGTGCCCGGGATTTCATATGCAACCATCAAGTACATTTCAGCGACTCCCAAGATGCATGACGGACGTTGTTGCCGGGAAAATGTGCGAATACACAAAACGATACACTGTACTAAAACAATCTCATCACGAAGCGCACAATGCCAGCTATTATATCGAACATTTTAGTAAATCAGCGCGGCCTGATGTAGTGTCTAAATTCTTACATGGAAAGGATCCACCATATGAAACATTCATAAATATTATTGATCGACCTGTGCTTGTTATTGTTGGTCGCGGTGATACAATATCACCCGCAGAAACTGTTATTAACTTGACTAAAATCAATCGCAATTTTGAATATCGCCAAGTTGAAACAACATCTCATTATTTACAACACGAGTTTCCACAAGTTGTTGCAAACTTAATCAAAGAACACATTATCAAGTGCTAGCGTTAAGCTGCGTTCCCTAAATGACAACTATAGATGCGATGCTTCCAGTTGTAATTGTCGTATTTTTGATTTTTTGGGCCACTGTAGCCTGGTGTCAATGGAATAATAAGCGCCAGATGCGAAATCGCATTGCTCAGCAACGAGCCGCTGCATTACAAACTATTTCTATTTCTACTACATCTCATGCACGTGCCCCTGTGTATGAATCTGTACCCGGTCAAGTGGCGGTTGCGATGCCAGTTGTTGTTGCTGAAATTGTTACACCAACAAATGAGTAAATTAGTAAATGAGTTTATAAATAATATTTGTATTATAATAAATATGAAGTTTACTCGCACAAAGGCAGTCGCCTCCAAAGCACTCCGTGGTGCTAAACTTATTAGACTACAAATTTATCAGAGGTCCAAATATATACTGGCCGCACTTGTTATATTACTTGTTTTGATTACAGCAACTCTTGCGGTTATGACACAAACACACGACTTGTTTGGATTAAGAATTAAAGCATCTGTTAAAAAACCAAGTGCAATGCGAGCAATTATTTCGGGTGACCTCGCAGATACATATGACGACGCGGAGGGGATTGTGTCACTTTCATATAGTAACCCGGATAGTGCGGAAAAAAGTCCACATTACTGTGGTGGTACACTTATAAACAACAGGTGGGTACTTACCGCCGCGCATTGCATATATGGCCATGGTCGAGAAGACACACTTGAAGATAGTATTAAATATATTAAAGAATATCACCACGCACGAATCGGTGCAAAGAAGTCACATGAGGAAAATATAAGTGGTGATGAATTTGGTATTCGTAATGTTATTGTATATCCAAATTACAATCAAAATACATTGGAAAATGATATCGCATTGTTAGAATTAGATAGAGAGGTGGGTACTGATATTGCAAAACCAATGAAAGTAAACTCAAGTAAGATTTGGAGTAGTCAAACTGAAGATGTCGTAACTGATGTACAACAACCAAAGAGTCAAATATTCACTGATGGAAATATTATGATACAGAATTCTCCCGTCATTGCAGCTGGATGGGGCAAGACAAAAATGTCCGATACACATGCAGCGACTGTGTTAAAGACCACCGATCTTACCCTGGTTGCTACGGATGCAGGGCAGTGTGTACCAATCTCAAGTTTCGGTGCTCCAGGTACCCGGTCTGGTATTCATTTAACCGATCAGTGCATCTGCGCGAGTGGTGGTAATTCTAACCGTGGCATATGCCAAGGAGACAGTGGTGGGCCATTGTTTGTTCATGACGGAGATACAAACGTATTAATCGGCATCAGTAGTTTCGTTGCTATGCCATGTGGCACACCAAATACTCCCGATGTATTTACACGCACAGATACATATACCGATTGGATTACGTGGTATGCTGATCGTGAAAACATTGACCCGGTTGTAGAACAGATGGTCTTGGAACACGGTGACGATGCTCCGTTTTCTATAGAGCCCGTCCTAACTCCATATGACGACAAGGGAGATATTATGGTTGGTATAATTGCCGCAGCAGTTGCTGTTGTTGCAATTGGAACAATTACATCGATTGCAAGAACACTGAGATTGCGAAAATCTGTTGATAATATAAATGAAGCTTCATAAGTGGCTAAAATACAGTCTAACCAAAGAACTGGTCGATTACATAAAGACGGGTAAACTCCCAGAATGGATTGAACGCGCGCCATCCACTAGTAAGTGGAAGGATCGATGTGATAAACTAGAAGGTGTTTTATATGACATTGCGAGGACGGTAGATTATAAATTATCTGAACGGTACCAGACATTTATAAAACTCGCAAATTCATCATCTGAAGAATATCATATTTATGTTATAAACAAAGCATGTCCGGTCATTGAAGATGTTTCAACATATGCACATCGACTAAAAAAGACGTTATTCGATCGTCATTCATATATAAGAAAAGAATACAAATCTCACCAAGATGAAATACTTGAAGCACTTGAAGACGGTTCACATCGATATAAAGCAGCATCCGAGATACTTAATGAAGAAACTATGTACATTGAAACAAAACTTCAACAAGAAGTAGCAGAGTATATTAAAAAGTTCGAACAGTACAGTACAAATAAATTAGTACCGTTAATATCTTCGATAGAATTACTTCCTTTGATTACAATTCCACGTAATTATCATAAAACATTTGAAGAATATATTAAATCAAAACGCTCATATACCGATGCTACTGTTATTAAAACGATAAAAAATCAACTATAACTTTATCAACAAACCCATTAACATGTTATAGCAAAGTATATATACTGTGAAAATATACAAACGATAAACGCAATATTTATAAATATAAGTTTTGCATTGTCAGAGAATAGTTTTGCATTGTCAGACAATAGTTTTGCATTGTCAGACAATAGTTTTGCATTGTCAGACTTTAGTGCTATTATTTCAAGATCATGTTTTCTTACTAATACTGTAATTTTATCTAAATCGACACGAAGTGATACATTGTCAATACACATTGGTGCAAATGCGTTCTTATATAGAGAAGAATCACACTCGGTAATAATTTGTTTATAATTCGCATTTCGAATTATATTAATATAATTCTCTGCAAGTACGTCTGCATTGTCTTGATTTTCCATGTCGGTTAGTATAGATATTGTTGACTCAAATCCATATTCTTTATAATAACGGGCCAAGTTCTGGATATTTGACATTGTTTCATTTCCGTTTACCATATAAAATAGCTGTAGATTGGAATTTATAGCGGTCCACGTTTTTTTGTTTCGTATAAGTAAATCAACGAATAAACGATGGAGCTCAGCATGAAGATGGTTATGGGACTCGGTACCCTCATTCTAGCACTTGTTGCAGTCATTGGATATCTTATCTATGATAAATTTTGGGGAAGCACGCCTGCTCCAAGTAAGGTGGAACAACAGGACAAACCACATGAATTTAAAATTAAGAATGAGGAAATTCTCATTAATAGCGCGGATGAACTCAACACACTTGTTAAAGAATCTGATGATGCTGGTGTAACTGTATTCTTTGGTCATCCAGGTTGTGGCCATTGTATTTCCAGCATCGGTGCGTATGAAGAGGGTGCGGGTGAAAATGCCGGGAAGACTGCGTTTGTCGCGCAGTACAATGTTGTTGGTGATGCCGTAGATAAATACAACGTGGAAGGCTTCCCTACTATTCTGAAATTCAAGGATGGTGGAAATATTAAAATGGAATACGAGGGTGATCGCACGGCGGATAGTTTTAAGGAGTTTATTGAGAAGTAATCAATGTATTGTGCCAACGTACAGGGATATTTATTTTTTGTACTAGTAGTATAAAGCAATGGGCGAAAACGCATCCGCGTCGGACTATGTTAAACAAATCGATGACAAATTTACTCGCGCCCTCGGGCACGCGTCCAAGACAGTAAAAAAGAATCAGGTCGTGTTTGAAACACCGAAAAATAAACAAGGATCCAAACAGTTTAAAGAAGAGTATCGTCATGTGTCAAAAATAGAAGAAGAGTTACCGCCACATGACAGTGAACTATGGGCAAACCCATATGAAACAATGGAATACTTCCATGCATATCTCGGCGAGCACTTTAATATAGAAGACAATGAAAAGAATATAACATGTGCCTCGCGTGAACCAACGATTGACATGTGGCAACTTGCCGCAACCATACCTCTGTTGCGTGTAGATGAATTACTAGTGATTGCCGGCACAGGCACGGGAAAGTCATGGGTAATGAGTCAGGCCGCGAGAATGTTTATGATAAAACAATATTTGAAACAGCAGTCAGATATAACCGATATTGTTAGTAGAGACCCATCACATGTAATTTACGTATTGCGTGATGACAAAGCCAAGCAGCAACAGTATGTTGAATTCATGAAGAATCCCAGCATTATTGGTGCTGCTGAAAAATATTTTACAGAAGCAGATAAAATTAAATTTCGACGTGGCCAAACAGATCCATCTCAGAATCCAATTGTTGATACGCGATTTTCACCACGTCGTGGTCTTGTGAAAATAGTAACATTCATGAGTTATGCACAGGCAGGAAACTTTCTAGAACTCCATGGAGAATCTGCATTCAACGATGCAATTTTAATTGTTGATGAGATCCATGAAATACAGATCGCAGCGGAAGCGGCAGGGGCAACGTGGAAAGAAAGCGTAGAGCGATTTGAGCAGTATCTGTCAAACCGAGTTGAATCCGAAAACAAGGGACTATTGCTTGCGTTAACCGCAACACCATATAAAAGCCTCGGTGGATTCGTGCGGCTCATGAATTATTTTTCACCAATTGGGACAGAACCCCTCTCAATTGAAGAATTCTCAGAGCAAGAAATTGATCCAGTCCTCGGAGAACAAATGAAATTGTGTGGTATTGATAGAACATTTTACAATGACATCTCAACGGGTCGTCTAAATGGGTTTCGGTTTGTGTTTTACAGTATTGAACTAAGTGACCAAGTGTATGCCCAATGGTTTGCACAACCAGAAATCATCAAAATCCACGTACCAACCGATCGATCGGAAGAAGACGTTTCTTGGATAATGGGAATTGCAAACGTGAAAAATAATAGATATCTCGCAGGGCATAAAAACATTGGTATGGATCAAAAAAAGAAATGGACGCCACGAGGGCTGAACTGGAGTGGAAGGCAGCGTTCGATTGCCATAACAACGGCGGATTATGTAAACATTAAAATTCAAGAAGATGGTATTGAAAAGACAATTATATTCTTCCCAACCGATGTTGGTGCAAAGGCATTTTCCAAATTTATTAGTGCATACCAACCAAACATTGATGTGATTTACATTTCAAACGAAGATACAAAGAACGACGTCGAAACGAAAAAAAGTATGTTTGACATTAGTGATGATAACACAATGCTAGTAACAAACTCAGACAAGTTTGGTACAGGTCACACCTTTGCTGACCCGGTCATGCTTTCAAATGGGCTGTCTATGGGGCCGAAACACATTTACTACATTCAACCATCCACATACGCTGGAATGATACAGATAGAAGGTCGTGCTAGACGCAGATGTTTACATGCAGGATGGGGTGATATACTTCCAACAATCAAACGATCGATTATTCTACCGGTTGCAACGGTAGATAATCAAGAGATGGAAACGTGTTATAGCATAATGAAACAAGTTACGGATTTGGAAAAACCGTTTGTGGAAAGCATCGATCCAGCCATATTTAATGCATCATATACAAAACATGCATTTTGGTCAAGAAGACCGCTTGGGTTGCTATATGCAGAAAAAGAAGATCCATCTCCAAATAAAAAATATAAGATAGGAAAAAGAAACAAACAAATGAATATTTGGGATATCATTGCACATTATCTTGGCATTTCATAAATTAGAATTATTTTTTACATTGTATAAATAAAGAATGAATAAAATATATATTCTTCGTAATATTGGACTGATAATTGGTGGTATATCACTGCTAATTGTAATGATAATGGTAATGTTCTGGGGGTTTGGGTATATAATAATTAGTGGCGCACCTGGGGGAGGTGAGCTGGATGGGTTCGCTGGTACTGTGTTATATAGTATAGCGATACCGTCTCTAATTGCGATACTGTCCCTTTCATTATCACTTGTAGAAATTAAAAAGTCTCCAAATGGAAAGTTTAATCTGGGTATATATAACTTTGGTACTAAATAAAACGTTACCGTTTCCAGCCAGTTGACATGTTAAATGTAACACGCGTGGGATTTCCTTCCAAATTTACAGATCCACAATGAATAAGAAGAGGGTGCATAATTAACACATCACCTGCTGTTCCGGTTGCTTCCGTTACACACATATTATTTAAATATGACTTGTTTGGATGATGTGCCCATCGAACAGTTCGTTCAATAAACTTGGGTAGCTTGGATTCTACCTTTTCCGGTGACTTGTTGTACATAAAACCCATCATGGCATTGTGTGACCCAGGGAGCACCGCAGTACCTCCGCCGCCGTTTCCAACATCAGTAAGAAACGGAAGCATCACGAGAGATTTACTAGTAAACTGCCGATCGGTGTCGCCGTCAATGTGCCACCCATTATACTCATCCGGTGGTTCCCATTCACCAGTATCACCAACTGGATATCTAAGATGAACCCATCCCATGCCAAATTTGGCACCATCTGTCCATTCCCAATTCGATCCACCGTGTGCATGATCGAGGAAAGAATTCAAAACAGGTGATTCGAAAAAAGATGGCCACTTGTCTTGATGTAATGGAATCGGATGTCCATTATCTTCCCCTGTAATTACCGCGCCAGTGTCGTCATCCCATGCCTTGTATTCTTCACTTTGTTCAATACACCCGTCAACAACACCGTGACGTTCAAGAGCAGGCATGATGATATCACTTAAAAAATTATCACATGCCTCTTTCGACATTACATTTTTAAGAATCGTATAACCATTATTGCATAATTCATTATAATACATATGATTAGTCATATCGAGATGGATCAAAGTCGGTCTTTGGTTGGTAGAACTGAAATGCAATGGCTGAGATACGACGATGTCCTTTTACGGTTGGTAATCCAATTGCGTCCATAAGCGGCAGTTCAGGAAGATCTCCACTGAGTGGCCATGCAAGTCCGGTGTTATGAAGTGTGTTTACAATTACTGCGTCGTTTCCACCTGCAGAATCACCCACATGTTCTCTTCCATCATTGCATGGAATCAATGATAACACATGACTACGACGCTGCTTTCGTGGATTTACATATGATATATTAGCACCCACAAAGTACACATCGTTATACGCAGAAATACCAGAGCGTTCTGCCATATCACTTTCATAATTTGATAAGATGGCCGCTCCAAGTTGACCCATGTGTAATATCCACTCAAACATTGGCTTTGCGAGTATGTTATATGCACGCTTGTCAACCTTTAAGCGTATAGTATGAAGGATATCACCATCCTCACCCGTATATGCATTAATCGCCGCGTTTAGGAAAAACTCTTGCATAAGTGTATTTGGAATTTGGTTAATATTAATAACACCATGCTCAAACAAACTCTGTGTAAACACTAAACGAGTACCGGAATTGGCAAGTAAACACATTAGAAAATCATGCGCTTTCCCTCCCCGTTCTATTACGCGTTGCTGGGGGACAACATTATGAGTTGATATAATAGTTTTACCATTAAAGTCTTCATGTCCTGGTAGTAATTCATGAATTACAACACTTGAGAGTCTATTAGTAAACTGTGGTACCGTTTCAATTGTAAGTATGGATGGAGGATTTGGTGAATTTGAAAGAACTGATGTAGATGGTTTGGTAGTGCGAATAACCTCATATAACCCCCATGCTTGTGTTGGGATTCTTGCACATGTATAATTTGCATCGTTTCTTACGCTCGTATCACCCCCTGCCATAAACGCATTAATTGGAATTGTACCCTTTAAATATTCATCAATTCTCATATCATAATTATTTCCAGAAAATTTATCAAGTTTTTTAGCTAACATTGGAAACTTCATCACCATATTAGCAAGTAAATTTGTAGCAGATGCCATAAAACAACCACTTGGGTATTGGCGATTTGACATGACATAGGCACAGTCACTTTCATATCTTGTCACACCTATATCTTTAAAATAATCCAATACATCACGTTGCCATTCTGCTTTTTCTTCGGTAAGTGCATTCAATACTTGCTGTTTTTTTGTATTTACAAGTCGCTGACTGAGCGGCGTCTCATCATCTGACGATTCATCATTTTTTTCAGCAGTTGTTGACGCGATGCGACGATCCTTGAGTGGCCTTTCCTCGTCCGATGAATAGTCATCGTGGATTACTTTATTAATCTTTTTATTCTTCTTCCCTATATCTTTCATAACATTTGCCACGGGTTTATCAATCCTTTGTGGAGATGGAGTATTGGCAAGTTCTTCAAGCATTTGTTCGGCGGTTTTCTCCTTTGATTTTTCCCGGGAACGCTGCCTTTTGTTACCTGTATTTGACGGCGCTGGTGCCGGTGCATAATAAGCGTTCGCGACTGGAGGCGCATAAGCGTTCACGACTGGAGGCGTATACGCGTTCGCAACTGGTAAAACTGACGCATTAGAATTTGAGATTTGATATGCATTTGTATATGGAATACCTGGATGATATCCACCATATGGTGAATACTGCGCGTATGACATTGGAAATGCCCTTGATGACACAGGTGCTTGTTGTACATTTTGAGCAGCAGCCTGATTCCACAACTCACTAAATCCAAGTTGGTTCCAACGCCTCTGATCCATTTACATTTACCAATATAAAATCGATATATACAACAACTTATATTTTCCCAAGTTCCCTAAATAATCCATATGTATATCGACACGATTGATCAAAATAAGTTGACTGATTCAAATAAGCTCAGTTTTCACCTAGCAACCGCAGAGTACCGTGGTAAGGTTGTATGTTCTGCGCCTAACCGAGCGGGTACCCATGCGGAAGTCAGCTTGTTGCGCAAGCATACGATGCAGCGGTATCGTAATAAGAATATAACAGTCTATGTGACACGACTGTCTAAGAATGGACATGCAATGTCTCGACCGTGTGTTTCATGCTCCCGGTATATCAAGGCATATTGGCCACTTGCTACCGTGTATTACACAAATGCCGAGGGAAACTGGGTGCGTGATAATAACCTAGATACCAATCACTTGTGTTTGTCTGATCGCATGAATCTGGCAACTGCGGCCACCCAAGCAAAGAAACGTCGCCCCCGTTCACGTTCGGATACCGAGTCTAGTTCATCGGGTACCGAGTCGACTGAGTTATGCAGTGAGTGTGAGTAAAAAATAATTTTTTATTTTTATCTTATATATATTAATTTACGAATTTACGAAATTACTTGGCCACATTCGCACCCTTCGCAGCCGCACCCGACGAACCCGCCGCTGGGGCAGCCATACCCGCCGAGCGCGATGGTGGCGCCTTGGCCATAACCTCATACTGTACCTCTGGTGTCTGCTTGGAAAACCACTTCCAGAACCTGGCAGAACGAGCAAGACGCTGGGTACGGGTCGTCTTCTTCTTGTCAGCTTTCACCTTTTTGGCCGCCGTACGCTTCGCCTTGCGGTCGGCTTTAACCTTCTTTGACTGAACAACCTTCTTGGAATCCTTGGAATCCTTGATTCCATCAGCCTTTACTGCATCGTACTTTGGGCAATTTCCACCGGCATTATTACATTCGACATCGTCGGTGTTTAGGGTCATGAGTCACTTTACATATACTATAGAAAATATTTTGCGAACATCTCAAAAATATTTGATATAAATAAAGAATGGACCATATAACATCAACACACAACGATCATATGAAAAAGTTAGCCGTATTGAAATCACAAATTGACTGCGATGGAGATGTTTGCAAGCGTGTAAAACTTGTCCCAACAAAAGTGTATGATAAATGGGTACATACAGTCAAACGATCTGGGCATTATAAAGATAAGATGGACGTTGCCCAACGACGATTCAATGTACTGTGTAATTTGTTATTTAAAGACCGGGGTGATTTTATGGTTACATCATCAAATCACGACCCGAATGATGTTGTATTTGTTAAAGAAAACAATATATATTGTGATTTTGGTAAAATGGACATCTCAAAGATTACAGAATCACAGAAAAATTCATTCTTTGTTGTTCGTAATTTTCTGGAGAATGCAGTATCTAACGAGTTTGACATTATCGTAGATTGCACTGAATTAACACTTTCACAAACATTTTCATATTATCGACATGCCAATCAGGATCAACACATCGTCGCATATCTTCTCGTTGAGACATTTGAAAAGTTACCAAATTCACTTGTTATAAAAACTCCAAATATTGCATACAAGGCAATTGCAAAACTCATTAGTCGATTATTTGATTTAAAAATTAAAATTCGTATCGAATAACTTGCAACGCCAAATAAAACGACAACTTGAATACAGTTCCCTAATCATATGTATAGTCACAAGACGACCCTACCAGTTGTACATGCGATACCAATTATTAATCCACGAAAGAGAAGTGCAATTATGAATGAGTTTCTTACAGAGACGGAAGAATTGCCGTTACACAAGCGAAAAAAAGCAAAGGATGCGTTGCAACAGATATTTAATCAGCTTGATCGTGAGTTTTATGATCAACGAAATGATTTTATTGCAAAAACCGAAGAATTAAATGAAAAAATGAATGCATTTCAAACAACCGCTGACATTTGTATGGAGACGGAGAAACAATTGACGCATGAAAATGAAAAACTCACGGAAGAAATTACTACGCTTAATAAAATTATCCAGGAAACTCCAAGTCTTAAATGCAGCGTCTGCATGGAAGACTTGCATTCTCTAATTCGCGATGGTATAGAAATGATCTCATGTGAAAGCAATCATATTTTTTGCGCAGAATGTTTGAATGCAAAAACAGAGGGGTCAATTATTAACGCACCTGCAAATGGTGTTCTGCGATGCGACCATGATAAATGCAAGCATAATTTATGTGATCACTTCAACTTTAATACAATTGTCTCCACATCTACCCGTCGAAAGTTTGAAAATGCATGCATGGAAGCTCGTGTCAGAAAAGAAGTTGAAGAAAATAATACGCAAGTTGCAAATGGAATTGTTCCTGGGGCATTTGTATGTAAGCGACCGTGTTGTGGCAAGCCAATGCCAATTAACTTCAATGGATGCATGTCATTTGATTGCCCGGATTGCAATGCATGTTTTTGTGGACTATGTATGAAAGTATTCAAACCAAAGGGAAATAATCTTGCTGAAAATAATGTACTGTTTCGGTGTCATGAACATGTGTCTACATGCAAGCACAATGTACAGGCAAAAAATGAGGACGGTGTTGCGTCGTATTATATTAATGAACAAGCACAAACGAACGTCACACGGGCATTATGGCAAAAATATTTTTTAACGCAGAGAATGCTCATCGATCATAATCCAGCAACTGTTCGAAAATTACTAGGATTAAAGCCATCCATTCAAAAAATGACAGCGTTTTGTGCATCACTGGGTCTCCCAATCGGGCCATATGGGTTTGTTGGGACACTGGGGGAAGATCGTCACATTGTACCGGCAAATGAAGTTATTATTTTGGATTGAATTTATATGTATATTATAAAACATGGAGTATACACAGAATAAATGTTTTATACCAAAATCACGCAGGGAGTTTACTGCAGCTACAAACACGACGCCTCGTCACCAGTTCCCTAAACCAAACGATATGTCTCTGCGCAGCTCCGCTCGTTTGACTGGTATCGCGAAGCCAAACTATCGCGAGGTTTCCACAATCTCAACGATTGTGTCACAATTTGACTTTAATGTAATGCAATATCAAATGGCACCAGTTACCGAGAAGTCGCCGCTTGATCTTATGGTACCTGCAATGCGAAAACGCGTGACCAGGTCACATATGTTAAAAAATGCACTTGCATCACATGGTCTGGAAAAGAAATCATCTCTCGGGGACGGAAACTGCTTGTACCACAGTCTGACCGATCAAATCAATGCAACGGGGTTGTATTCTGAATACAATCACATCTCGATGAGGAGATCAATTGTGGCACACATTTATCGCAACTATGACTTTTATGGGAACTTTCTTGAAGAAAAGCTTGTTACCAAACTACGTCTTGGTAAGTGGGGATCACATGTTGACGTCTCTGCGGCTGCTGATCTGTTTAATCTCAAAATCACCGTTATTAAATATAACGGCGATGATGTAATTCTCCCTCGTCATAATAATCCAGATAGTGTTGTCGGTAGCATTTTTCTATGTTTTCAAAGTGAGCTTCACTACGATTCCACCGCTCGCGTAGAGTATTAAATTTATCTACAGTTCCCTAAATGGATTTCAAAGAAATGTTTGAAAACGAACAATATCAAGTTATTAACTTGGAACATGATTGCTAAAAAACACGGCACGGTACTGCCATGTATTAACCTTACGATACGTTCGTATTACACTTAATCATCCCAATCTCCTTCATCTTCTTCTGCCATATCACCACCACCCCCTGCGTTTGCTAGCACTTCGTTTATTTTATTACGTTGTTCACCAAGTGACATTCTTGCACTTGCAATTCGTTGATGGTCTGGGTCCTGTTTTAATTCGTCTACCGTTTGCTCCAAACGAGCAATTACGGGTGGTTTTATGGCTTCATCACTGGGGGGTGTGTTATTTACCGCGTTGTGTTGTTCGAGCATTTTTTGATCCCGTTTGTGGTCTTGTAATTGTGTTGCAACGTCCGGTGCTCCAATCGGTTGAATAACATCATTACTATAGCCTCGTTTTTCTAATTTAGTAGCTAATGATTCTCTGTGTATAAACATTTTCCAAAACATATATATCCCAGCCACGATAGCGAGACCAAGTACAAACCGTGCAGTCACGCTATTATCTTCCGCCATATTTAATCTATATGTTAGAAAATCTACCATTAACAATTGACCAACAGTTTCATGATTTAGACTGTAAGTACATTCTTCCATCTAACCTACCATCTCTCGATTCCACTCTATTTCCACAAACTCAAGATGAACCACGAAGTAAAAGCCGTGGTATTTCACCAGAAGAACCAATTAATACACTCCCACCGCTATGTGTACTGGCATGGTATGGCGCAACATTTGATCTTTTGCAAAAAGTGATTCTATCACATCCGCGTCTACTTACTCCAAAAGTTGTACTATATTGTCTCAAATACAAAGACTTTGAAATGGTTGCATACTTTACAGAAGAACTCAGGATCTTAGAAAAATATCAGCCAAAAGCGATTCTTTTTAGAAATTCGGCATTGATCGCACAAGCATTCAACGATCGATCATCACTTAGACTCATTCACTATCTCTCATATGTTATCAATAAACTTAACCCATCCACAATCCATGGTCAGAATCACCCACTTTTAATGTAAGTATTAAATTTAGTATACATTTTAAAAATAAAATATTTTTTGTATATAAAGGGTGAGTAAAAAATATGGGGTATTCGTGGATGTCATATGCATCCGCGGCAAAACACATACCAGAAGCAAAACGCCTTCGTGTATCAACTGTGGCACGTAGTTCAGGAGGATTTATGGGTAATTATAAACGCGCAGGTAGCTCAAGTAAAATGAATAAACGCCCTCTTGGGCGTAACACAGTTGGTGGTAAAACTTGGGGACAAAAAAGAGAAGCTTTTATTAAACGTCATTTGGCACAGTATAAAAAGAATAAGACAGAACGGCGATGGTATGCATTAGTCATGTGGGCGTACAAGCCAGGTACAAAACCATCAGGGAAAAATAAAAAGAGCAAACGCAAGACCACTAGACGCAGTATGACAAAGAATCGCCCCCGTTCAACTCGTAGATAGATTGTATACAATAGGTAATTCTGACATAAACGGACATGTTCCATTGCGTTTCATATTAAACGCATATGAAACAATTTTTACACCTGTATTTTTTGCAACAATTAGCTCTTTATGAAATGTTGGACATGTTCGGTAATCCGGCATAAACGCCGTTGCATCGTTTCGAACTACCATAAATACAATGGCCGTCTTTAACTTTGGATACCGCGGGTCTTGGTTTTCTTGTGTTGCAATTTTAGTTAATTCGCGGACATGCTTAATCGCACGACTTGATACAACTTTATTACCTGTAAGATCGTCTTTTTGACGCGGCTTACCCCATGGAAAAATTGAAAGACCATCGACATAGCTTTTCGGAGACTTGTCCCTGTCCAAATCAACTATTGTTTTTACTTCTACGAGAGTATACGTTCCATCTGCATGCTTCACCAAAAAGTCAGACCGCATGTCACATCCAGCGACGTTTGCAACTTCAGCTTGGATTGATACAACGTCTTGAAAACCGGGAAGATGATTGCGTGAGGCATAAAAGTTGAACAGTTTTTCACCCTGAGATGGATGAGCACCAATCCAAATGTCGGAATATGTGCATTTAATTAGTTGAGTAATGTACATCGTTGCTGGCGTGCCGTATTTTTTAGAATACTCTTGTTTGACATGGTGGCCGCGTTTGTCCATTTTTTGTGTTACGCAAATGGCGGCACCAGGCGTGCATTTTCCACCAAGATCCAAACTCGGCATGTGTGTGATTCCATTATCTTTTTCCGAGTGTATATCACCAACATACGGTGATTTATTATACACCGATGGCCTTGCCGTTACTGTGGACTCAATGTATTCATGTGGGTGTATGTATATTGGTACACATATCCTTTTTCCATTTAGGGAACTGTGGTTGTCACAGACTGTGGACATGCTTATCGAGTTAAATGTATCAGTCTTATAATGCAATGTATATACTTAAACAAATTTATATTTTAAATACAATCACGAAATAGATGAACACATGGTACATTGAATTTCACTGCATACTCACGAGCAGTGAACGGATATCCGCAGTCTTTATCGGGACATGCACCATACCATAGCATGGCCTCAATCTTTCCCATGTTCTTTGCCCCCATGTAATTGTCAGATACTGCATAACGGAGCATAACACTTAGATCATCCCAAGAACTGGCTGGTACGGTCGTTTTCCATGTTGTATATACATTGATATTAAAATAAATCGAAAGCCATGAAATAACTTCTGCCCGAGACAGGTGCTTGATACCATCGTTTTGTAAAATGGTATCTAGGCAATTATGCTTCTGATACTTGATTGCATAAAAAATAATTGGTTTTCGAGTACCCCCCTTAATAATCGAAGGATTCGTCTTTAGCATCAAATCAAGTGTTTTAAAATCATTCCGACGAATTGCTTTGATTGCCCGATTCACATGAAGAAGATTCTTTCCACAAAATGTATATGTAGAATAGGGAACTCCCGTCGGTGGATAAACTTTATGCGCAGGTGCAGACATATGATTAAGTAGGTATATCAGTCGAGGCTGTCGATGTTGCAGACCTGCCGTATATGGATCGTGTTATGAAGAATGTCCCAACCCCAGTAATTATTGTCGCAAATGTTAATCCAATGGTGCTACCAATGAAGTCACGTGTTTTACGAGCGAGTGCATCTTCTGTGTCGTCTAATTCGGTTTCAAGCGTAGAAATCCTACCCTCCAAACTCTTTTGGTGTCCTTCCAGTATTACAATCTTGCCTTTTAATGTTTTAATTTCTGCCTTTTCGGCGACACAACTTGGATTTTCACAAATAGGACACCCCACCGCATCATCATTATCAATTATATCAGAATCCCTTGTTGTAAAGTAATATACAAGACCAATTACGATACCAACTACAATCACGGTGATTATGACTTTCTTATATTCAATTGCTCGTTTTTTTATCTTCTCAAGTAGACTTGGTCTATCCTCTGGGGTTTTTATACTCGACATACTTTAACTAACGATGTATAAAAAATCAATGTTAATTTTATTTTTTATATATAAAAGATGAAGAACTTTTCATCTGACACATCTGCACCTCGACAGAAAGTTGCATCATCTAACACAGTAAGATGGTGGCTGTCTGTTGCAATCGGTGTTCTTGTTGGTAATCTAATATTTCTGGGGATCGTTGCTTTAATTATTCGGAGTACCAATTTTGAAGAGAAAATATTTAAACCGATTGGAAAAGCAATTGGAGAAGGAATGGAACCTGGTATGATACGTGCATCAAAGATTGCTGCGACATCTGTGCAGAAAACTGTATATGAAACCGTCGATCGTGTACAGGATCAAGCAATTGAAGGAACGAGTCGGCGTGTCGTTGAAGCCGTTAGTAACACGCGAGATGATATTATAAATGATGCACGTGAAGTCGCGTCTAGTTATTTGGATCAGTATAACTAATTTACCAACGTAGTGTGTTCTGATTTCGTCCATTGGCGCGTCCAGTGTACCTAGGACGTCTCAGATAGTTATAATTATCGTTCTCTAATTTTTTCTGTACATAATCTGGCAAGTCAAAATACGGCTCTAAATAAACAATACGTCCGCGTGGGTTTGAATAATGATTTACCATATCCGTAACTGCTTCGAAAAGAGGTTGCTCGTATGTATTTACATTGTCACCACTGGAATTATATATTGAAACATCATTGTATGGATAAGCTGTAACTTCGTATCCCTGACCGGACATGATCATAATACCAGAAACTGCAAGTTTATCAAAATCCGATAAATCAACATCAAACTGTGAATTCTGAAATGATGTTAATATATTATTATCACGTGAAAGTACACCTCGATATTGACCATGTGCGCTCATATTTAATAGTATTTGTATCATATCATCTGGACTGCATGTGTCATGACCCACTGTTGACATGTCGGTAATATATGTATTATCATGTAATTTCGCAGTAGCACATGGTTTTTCACGTAGATTATTGTATGATGTATCATACGTATTTGCATACTTTGTACATGATACAAGATCATTCTTCGCGGAACATTTGGGTAAATCAATGATTATTATGTGATAATGACGATTTGTATACTTGTTCAATACTTCTTCCAATTTCTTTTTTCTGTTATTATAATTCCAAACAATACTTTCTAGTTTTGTTACGAGAATAAACTCATCCGCATCATCTAAAAATGCGTCATTTTTAGGATTTGATAATATATTCGGTAAATCTACAATAACACGGTTACGTGGATCTGTCACTGACGAATCGTCTATATATTTTATTACACGTTCCCCTAGTGAATCCATTTATATAATGCATATAAAATCAATAAAATCCAGGAAAAAGGTTATTGATGGACTCTGCAGTAAAACACGCGAAATCTTCGGCGCGATCGTTTAGATCCGTCTTTGACTGAGACGAAATATGCTTGGAATATTCCTGCTGCATGTCAATCGTCTCCTTCCTTGCAAACTCGGACATTGGATGTACATGTGCATCTTCGAGTACCTGGAAATACTTCTTGTATGTACGGTCCATATGCTTCGTGTACCAGTCAGGTGGCTTTAGTGCCGCCTTTGCCGCCTTCGCCTTGCGACGTTCACCCCCAACTGTCGCAAGTAGGTTGCTAATGATTGCATTCTTTTCTGCGAGTTCCTGATTCTGCTTGAGTAGCTCAGCCGCATGGGTTGAGCACTGTGTGTCCATACGTCCCTCCGCTTCGATGTAATCGGCTTCAATCCCCTGTGCTTCAAGCATCCAGGTGTCAACTGCCGCATGAGTTGCATCAAGCTCCAGCCGCAGCTTCTTGATCTCCTTCCTCAGAGCAGAGTTTTCATCACGAATGCGATACTGATTGTCCATAAGATCATCCGCAAAAGTGCGCTTAACGTTGTTGCGAGATTGGGGAACTGTAGACATATGTTTAAAGGTTGGGTTGGCTGTGATGCGCTGATATAGAATTCGTGTTGGATAACCACCAAGACACGATGTATTATTGGAACAGTTTGGTACACGTTCCAACGGAACAATATATAACGCGATTACACAATGAATATATGGATGACAATTCGGCATAAGATTACCTGAACATTTGATAAAGTTGTGACGCTAAAGATATGTCTTCCTCTCAGCAAAATCTGGTAAATGATATGACATTGTCATATACCCGTATGAACTTTTATTACTCGGAGTTTATTCGTGAAGTTGGAGTCTTTCGTACACTCGCCATGCGAATGCGTCATTACTATCCAATTCGCGACTCTGATACAAACAATGGTATGAATCGCGCAATCCAAGATGTTATTAATCTCTCATCAATTGATACAAATTTGATTGGAAATCGCTTAAGCGTGTTTAACACCCTTGTCAGTAAACTCACTCGTGATATCGGTAAGTAAAAATATTATCCATATATTAAATATGGATCGTATCAACTCTGGAATTGCATATTCACCAGAGTTTGTGAAGCCATTAAATGGTAGTTATATTGCAACAACAGTAGGACTCGGGTTTATTGTTTATCTTTTACTATGGGGTATGTTATTTACTAGCATTGGTATGCTGGCAACGAAAGGCAACAAACCATTATATGGAAGCTTACTTGGTGCATCTATGATATGTATTATATCGTTTCATGTATGGGGGTATCGTCATAATAAAAAACTGAGCATAACAACATTTTCAACCGCAAATTCGTCACTGCCTTCAATTCCTGTACCCGATCGTACAATAACCCTACACACTCCACCTGAACTGCGACGACAGTATTCAATGACTGCACACACGAGCGAACACGATAGATCTGAAAAAGAAAAATATTTAGAAACAATGAATCACGAACCTGAACGCTATGATATGTCATATCGTGACGGTTACATATTTTATACCGTGACTGGCCCAGATGGAAAACCACGTAAAATGTTTGAACGCGCAACACCACAATCCCTATGGGTACGTACAAAAGATAAAATAAAAAACTACCCTAAAAAGAAAAGATAAAATGTCAGATTATAAATATATAATAGTATAGATATACTATGGCAAACGTTACCCTTATTAATAAATTAGAAGTTCTGCATGCGAAACTAGATATTGTTGTTAGTTCGTATACAACAAAAGGCGAAAAAATAAGTGCACTATCTGAGCTCAACGATTATAATGCAATTCTCATGTTTCAAAAAAATCAAAATGATGCTGCAATTTATGCACAGGGTGGAATTACTCTTATTAAAATGATGAAAAATATGACAAACGTAAACAACCATACAATTGCTCACCTTAAGGACTCAGTGGAAAGCAAGTTTTTTCACACACTACTACTACTCGATAAAGACGCGGGTGCGTATATTAAAATGCCACAAATATATGACAAGGACATTGTATTTCCAAGTCCAGATTTACTTACATACTATCTTGGTGTAAAAAATACTCTGTCTTTAATTGAACCATGTATAGTGTAAGTATGATCAAATACATTCGTAATTATTTTTTACTGTTCAATTTTTGAACCAAGCCCCATGCTACGCATCGTTCTACCGATCCTGCTTTCTGCACCTAACACGGAACTTGCTCGCGCATTCACACTGGGAAATGCACGATCTCTCAACCATGTATTGAACCTATTATTTGGATCGCGGACCGAGTTGGCCGCAGTGCCAACTGCAGTGCCTGCATTGTTTAGCCGCTTGATTGCAGCGACGTCGTACTTATTTGCGGTCATAAACTGGCCAAATACATAGAGTATCATAAACGTACTCGCAGCAATGGATACCCAAATCATTGATGGATCATTTAGAGAAAATGCCATTACTTGGATGGCAATAAAACCAACAACTAGCATTATATGAAACGATGTATTCATTCTCCTTTGTATTTATAATATACATTATAAAATTATTTACAGAATATTTTACGGGGTTCACATGTTTTTACAGAATCCACCATCGCCGTATCACACGATGCATATCCGTCTGTATGTCTCTGATAATATGCGCCACATGGATCGCTCCGTGGCACGTTTCTACATGCATCTACTAATTTTAAATTTTTAATCAAGTCCGTACACTTGTTTGATGCATGCTGTTCTTTGTTCTTCTCGGACAATTCAATATGATCAAGAGTTATGAAATTCCCATTTAAATCGGTATTTACTTGGTCGATACTCGCCCCCGTTACTCCAGACGCCCCAGTAAATATCTCAATAATATCACTATTATCGCTAAAACGCACCCACCATAAAATTATGAGTATCTTTATGACAATCCCACATAGAATTCCACCAACAACAAGGGCAGTTTTCCACTGCATCTTTATATAATAAAAACATTTTCTGTGAGTTCCCCAAATGTCCACTGACGAGTACATTAAGCAAAGTCTTACTAACATCATAAAAGCCATTAAAAATAACGACGAATCCAGATTGGTTGCTCATGTCAACGCTCTTAAGTTTTTGATTCATATCATGGACAATGCATCGATTACTACAATCCTTCCGGATATTATGAGTATGGTAACTTCACCGTCACGTGAGGTCCAGCGACGCGGGATCAAGATTATCATGGATCTAGGGATCTCCCCGGGTGAATTTGCTTCTCAATTGGTAGTGACAATGGGCAATGTCGATCCGATAAAGAACGAACCTTCTCCAAAGAGATCACACAACGAACTTCTACCGGAAAATGAACCAAAGTCAAAACGCCACGTCCCAGTGCGTATTGGTGCAGTTGCACCCGTTTCGCGCGCGGCAGGGTCGCATCCACCAATCCCGGCGGTTGTAGATGATGAGGAAACAGACAATGAAGACTGATTGTGTTATTTTGGATTGTAGAGTGTAAACAAACATGGACGTCTTATTTAGTAAGTTAATGTTTACACTTGGTCGTAAGCGTATTATTTATGATCGTGACAGTGACGAACCTTATCTTGAACGTTATTATATCTTTCTAAAAGAACGAACCTGGTTCCCATTTAATATCTTTTTACATAAATTTCTTAAATCCGATCCGGATGATATGCATTCGCATCCATGGTCCTTTGCAACACTTATCTTATGGGGTGGATATTATGAACAGACATTAAATGGTGTAACGTGGCATGGACCGGGATCATTTCGCGTGGCAAACGCGGATACATATCACCGAGTCGAGTTGTATAACGAACAGCCATGTTGGACACTCTTTGTTCCATTGAAAAAGGAACAAAATTGGGGATTTTTAACACCAAATGGGTGGGTATCACATGTTAATTACAGAAAAGATAAAGTTGAATAATACACTTACACTGTAATAACACTGGTCATATCGACTGCAACTGGCTGTCGACGAACTGCATAATGGGGAGCACAAAACACTGTATGTGGCTTGACTGCAGCAATGACGTACTGGATAGGAGGCAATTCAAACTTAAATTCATACCAATAAAGAAGATTTGCCTGCAAGTAAACAACCGTAAAAATACCAAAATGCCAGAATGCATGCAATGAGATTCCTTGTTCAAATAGCCATGGCGGACATCCTCCTGCTTCCACTTGCTGTGAATAGTATGCTCCACCGAGAAGTCCAATTACACTGACATAGAACATCAAACATATGCCGGGTGAATCAGTGCATATAAACTGACAGATACCAACAACACCATGAAGACCGATCATTACAAATGCAAGAGGAAGTTCCGCTTTTCGGAGCGTATCTGCATCGTTTGCAAAATAAATCAGCATTACGTAAATACCGGTACTCAAAATTGCAAATAACCAAAAGTACGAAACCTTAACCATGGCGATTTGCGTAAGAAATACCTTTGTTACGTGAACAACAATGGTAGCGAATAGTGCATATACCGGAATTAAATCCGCGGGATGAGTGTGTTGAGCATAAATTGGTGCAGCATGAAATGCAACCGACCCTGCCCCGGCATATATTAATAATACCGCAGTAACCGTATGAAAGTTGAGTGGAATTGGTCTGTTTTGCCATAGCATAATAATACCATACACAATTGCAAAAAATGCGGTAGCTACATTTGCCGGTTGAAACCGAGTTGGGTGATCAATATTATGCATTTCTTCGCACCAGATAACCATTTAGGGAACTGTATTAAACTTTATTTTGTATACAAGTTACCAGAGACGAACAGCCTTTTCCATAACCTCAGGTGGAGGTGACCACTCCACGCGACGTACAATATTATCATACAGAATGAGAGTGGGAAGCTCACTTAGTTCTTTTTTAATATCTTCCTTTTGCTGATCAATGACACGGCGCGCTGAGAAAATATCAGATACGACACCGGGCATGAGTGCGGTATTGGCGTTTGCATCATCAAGACGCTTCTTGTATACGGATTCCATGACGCGAACATCATCAAGTACGGGCTTGGCAGTTGGGACAAAAAGTTGACGATCTCCTGCAAAATACTTGCGATACGACTCAAACACGATGTCTGGCATATAAAAAACTGGCCCAGGAAAGGATCCGACTTTGTTGGTGTCCTCATTTGGGTGCATATCATCTGGATCATACTTGTTATTGTTTCGCTTAAACATACGCTTAAAATTAGGGAACTTCATGATCAATTTAGTTTAAGATGATTAATAATGTGGGGTAGTCTTTTTCGCTGTCTACATGATGCAATGAATATGTATTCAATGTCATGTTATCAAGACCGTCATAAATCCAATATGGAGCTAGCGCATCAAATTATTACAACAACGCGCAAATCATTTCACGATGTCATCAAAATTCATGATATTAATCCAAGTCATCTAACACGATCGGCAACATTCAATAATATGTGTTTTACCATTTCAATTCTAAAGCAGGATCCAACAATGATGCAGTGTGGTATCTGCGGGGACATTAGGGTGGTCAGGTACAATAGTATTTGTCCATGTAGAAGGGTATGTACTGGTTGTACTGGATATGATTGTATTTATTGTTAGTCGTGTGTTATCATTTTTTGTATTGTTATAATTAAATAATGGAAACCAGAAGAATTATCCAAATAGTGCTCGTAGTAATTTTACTACTTGGTGCATTCATTGTCAGTATCCTTTATTCATTTACAAGTCTCCTTGGTAAATTTTCAAGCGTTGCGTCGATCGAGGTAGGTGACCGCGACCAAGCTGAAATAGATAATGATGACAGTTTGCCCGAAAAGATTGATGAACATGAAGATGATGTAAAAACTACGGGTGCGAATCCACCCGGGGAAAATCTCCTACCTGGTCCGGATACTACAATTTCGAATGGAAATGCCCCACTTGAAGCACCAAATGTCTTTGCAATTAATGCGGTCAATGGAAACACCAAACTTTTCCGGATTGACAAGGTTAAATTTATGAAATACGTTAACGACACCAACCAACAAGACAGTGGCAATAATAACTACAAACTTCGTGCGGTTCGTATCGTAAAAAATAACAAGATTGAGAATCAGGGGTGGGATTTATACAAGAGTGATGCATTTAATGTAGAAATATTTAATGCACCAGGCACTGGTCAATTCTCACCAAATACAAGCAAGGCACAAGTTCATGGATCATCTGACCCAGCGGATGTTATGTGGGATGTTGGTGATAAAATTGCATTTGTTACTGCATAATTCACTGCATACATGGCACGCGTTCCCCGGATACCGTGTTTGGCTGTTCCTTCATAATAACCCAGTCGCCATTGGCTGGAAGTGCATCACTACTCTCAGTGATAAACTGGTATACAACACCCTCTCGTGCAACTCGGTCGGTCGTATACGCTTGCCACGCTGTACCATTATAAGTAATCACTTGTGTTGGCTGTCGTGGATTTCGCATATACTTTTCCCGATCAGGGACCTTGTGATACACTTCTGTACCTAGCTTATAACAATTTTTTTCAACTTGATCCGCGACATACCCGGGATCTGTCACTGTATTTGATTCGGGTAATGATGCTTGTCCGGGTAATGCATTCTTACTTCCAAGGATAGCAAATACAATACCAACAATTGCGAGGACAACAGTAAAACCAATCGCAATATATCCAAGTCTATTCATTTTATATTACTGTCATAAAATTTTATCAAATGTATATAAATGATGGATATCCCGTACCGAGAAATTCAGGGGTGTAAATTTAGGGCAGGGCATCAATTGGGAGGAACATGTTATATGGCAGCAGCAAATGCAGTCTTTGCAACAAGTTATGCATTTGAACATAGCACAAATAACCCAGACATTATTAATTATATACGTGGTTATTCAGATAGTCATCTCCCCAGTGTATATGGAAGCACAACGTGTCCCATGGTACCAAGTTATATTGGAGATTTGTATAATGACATGGCATTGTTATTTAACGATAACGGTGCAACGTTACAAACAGTTTATTTATTTTCCACTGTCATAACACTAGCTCAAACTACCAACCCAAATCTTTCGTCTGTGTTGTTATATGATACAACCGCGGATATCGGTGACGAACATGTAGAAGTACCAAAAGAAAATATGGACAATGACTATTTTAAAATATATAAAATTTGGGACATTTTTGGTAGACATTTAAATATGAATAACAACGGCTTTGATGAGGTACAGCCTTTTGATAAAAATTCAGCTATGGTGGGTGGTGGATTTCCTCATTTGCATTTGCTAGCATTATTATTAGCATCTGGTTCTACTCCAACATATTCACGCGCAAAAGCTGCCGCTGTCGATCATGCAATTGATACGTATGTGACAACTAATTTTCCTACTGTATTGGCATTGAATATGAGACACTCGAAAAATGTTACATCCGGTCAATCTAGCCAGTTACAAAGTATACAAGACAGAGACTTCTTTTGGGAGTTGTATAAAGTTTCGGACAAAATCGCATCACGTTCAAATTGTTTAATTTCCGGGATTATACTCAGTATATCAGGTGAAAATGGTCTTTTACATGCATTTCAATTAATTCCATGTAAAAAAGACTTTATCATTTGTTCATACAATAAGTGTTATAACACATCAGACCCAAGTCATCGAGTGATTACAAAAAAATACTCCAAGATCCTTATGATTACATTTCTCCTCGAATAAGGGCCCCAGCTATATATATGTTTGACATTACTATGCTAATTCCCGTCCCAATTATTTTTTTAAGCATCTTTACATGTGAACTGTGTATAGATCGCGCATGTTGTCCTGAAAAAAAAACAGTGATACGTGTCCCAATAGATGAACGAACAAGATTGACACCAATTCCAGAAGAATAATTTTGTTGCGGTTATATAAATACACAATGCCAACTTGGTTAATAAAATTTATACCGTATATAATTATCTTTGCTATCGTTATAATTGTTGGACTAGTTCGGATGTAAACAAGAAAACGCTAATATCGCAATTTTTCAGTGACATTTCGCACACAAGATGCAAAAGTAGAAAACGCGAATGATTTATTTTTTAATTACATATTTATTTTAATTAATTAATTGCCCGCCACCACAACACGGCGTCTCATTCAAACCCGGCGGCGTCTCATTCAAACCCGGCGGCGTCTCATTCAAACCCGGCGGCGTCTCACCCAAACCCGGCGGCGTCTCACCGTGTTTCACCAAATCCAGACGGCGTCTCACCGTGTTTATGATGATTTTCGCCAAGTCATAAAATGCGATCAGGGAACTGCCCGTTTATGGTGTTGTTATGGCAGCGTGTGCGGCGTGTGCGGCGTGTTATGACTTGTGTTGTTTTCGTTGTTATGATGTTTATGTCGTAATTCGTATTACCAAACGGGACGACCAACAAAAGCACGAGCAGAGGCCTCGATAACAACCGAACTCTTGATGATGTCACGCACGTCAGCCGCCGTGTACACCTCTGACTTGTGTGTGAACAGCGTGTCGCAAATGAGGGTCACGGCGGATGTTGTGTTTGTGTTGTGGACGCGCTTGCATTCATCCGAAAACATGGTGCGGATGTCGGCGTGTTGCACTGGGACGCCCAGCATTCGAACCAAAGCGGTCACGCGCGACAGCGGCTCGGTATCAATGAGCTGCTCGTTACGACGGGCTTGGGAACGTTGGCGACGCGCACGACGGCTGAGCGTGGCAGCAGACATTTAGGGAACTGGTGGCGTGTATGGTAGAAAGAAGACGCGGTGAGGCGAAATGCCAATGTAAGATGTCATCATTAATGAGCATCTCACTCGCGCATAGCGCATCGCAACGCATCTAGAAACTCCACAGCTTTCGCTCCGTTCCCTAAATGGCCAGCCAATCGGTTCCCCAAATGCCCGTTGCCCTCGCGGTGCCCATGCTGCCCGTCGCGTCCGTCACCCCCGTGAACGGTGCATCGAAGCGCAAGCTTGACGAAATCGTCATGACCGCCATTGAGAATGCACCGCTTGCCAAGCGCACCGCGTTTCGCGAGGCGTTTGACGCAGTCGCCGTGCCAATCACGGCGTATCTCGCCGATTCCAGGATTCCATGCACCGAAACCGTAAACCGGCTTTCGGCGGAGATTGCCGAGCTCAAGCATCAGCGCGATGACCAAGACGCCGCGCTCGCAAATGAAATGTCCGATAAGTACAATCTCGAGGGGGAGATCGAACGCCTTAAGGAGGACGATCTCCGATCGGAGGTTGAGGATCTCCGATCGGAGCTCGAGACTGCGACCACCAGGACCCAGGAACGCGAGCGCGAGATTGCCGACATTCGCAATGACTTTGATCAATTGCGGCGCAATTTCGGCGATTCGGAGGCGGCGAATGCATCGATTACTCAAGATCTGCAAGATGCAATTACTGCGCGTGACAATGCCGATGCTGCACTTCGCGAGCACCGCGAAAACACGGCGGCAAACACGGCGATCCAGCCAGGTGCCGTGCCGCAGTGCGTTGTTTGCTACACCGACATTTTCTCGATCGCCAAAGTCGGCGGACTCGTCAAGTGCGACAACGACGAGTGCTCGGAATTTCTATGCAAGACGTGCGTTTCTCCCAAGATCGAGTCCGACCTTCCGACATTGACCGACGAGGGAATTAAATGCACAAATAAGAAATGCAACAGCCCCATTTGCGAGGCGAGCTTCATGCCGTTTTTGACGCCCGACGTTAGCACAAAGTACGTGCGAAAGATGGGCGAAATTACCGCCGCAAAGGAGTCGGGGACGTGCTCGGATTTCGTCAAGACGCCGTGCGGATGCGGCGACGCGATGCGTCCGTATTTCGACGGGTGCGCGACAATCAAGTGCAACAAGTGCCCGGCTTATTGGGATGCAATTACATTTACTCCATTCATTCTCGGTGAGAATGACCCCAACGAAACCGCGGATGAGTTGTACCAACGCGCGCATGGTGCGACGTCTCGCATTGTCAGGGAGCATAACATGGGAGATTCGTATTTCATTAACAGCCGCGCTGCGCGCAACGTAAACGAGATTGAGCGAATCTGGATGAAATACTTCATCACAAACAAGGCGGGTCGCGATCAAGTGCTCGCAGTCTTTCCCAAATTTGAGACCTCAACGAAAAAGAAACTCCAGGAGATGCTTACGCTCATGGGTCTTCCCACTGTCGGATATGGAATGTCGTAGAACTGTGTCGTAATTGTGTCTTTTGTAATTAAATCTGACCAATTAAGGGGGGTTCTCTCCCAAATATGTTGCATTGTCCGTTGGGTCGATGTATACTACTTTGTTACCGGGAACTACCCTTGACATGAATTTACCATCTGGGTTATCAACGGTGCCATCAATATGACTAAGCAATTTATAATTTTTACCATTATAAATTATATGTGAACCTACTGGCATTTCACCTATGCAAGATTCTTGCCCAACTGCTTCTTGACCCATCTCTGAAAAGTTGCGATTGAACAGAAATGGGTGAAGTCGATTATTATAATAATCTTGTCTCGTTTCAACTGGTGGTGTTCTGTTATTCATCTGTCTTCTCCCGAAAACCAAGTAAGTAATGACTGTTAAAATCACAAACAACACCACACATAAACTAATAATTATATAATCTTTTGTGTCTAACTTCATTTATTAATATATGACAAAAAAAAGATATGAACGGCGTTTTAGGACTTGGTGGAATTTCATGTCAGTGTAAGATGACGTTTCATCTTGAGATACAATCTCTCGACCCGTGTACGGTCGCGTCTCTCAACTCATCAACTCGCAGCCAGTTCCCTAAATGGACCTCGTCGCTGCCCTCGCGATCAGCCCACCGTCGTCGCCGAAACACACGTCGCCACCCGACGAGTACGACGCACTATGGTACTTGACCAAGTGTGTGTTTATCGACCATGGTGACCGCAGTTACTTGAAGGTGTCCGACATCAAGGTCCAGATCTTGAAACAGACACTGCTCGATATTCTCGATGCGCACCGTCAGCGCATCCATGGAAAACACGAGCGCCGCGTCACTGGTCTTACGTTCTACAACTACATCAAATACCGCGTGAATGACTGCATTCATCTTCACGTCGAACCAGTGGACATGATGGAAGGTTCGGATTTTTTCCTTACCGTCTTTCCCACCGGGGTTGTGCATTATTCGGATGGGATGCTCGAAAACGATGTACCCCTGTGTTAGAGTGGTGGGTTTTTTGTATTAATTACCCGACCATTCACCAAAAGAATTACCACTGACCCTATATCTCGGTAGACTTGACGTAGATGACCGTTTACTTAGCGGGTCACTGAGTCGTGTAAAAAATGCAATCACTAAAATTAATTTTGTTTGCTTTATAATGGAGAGGTCACATTTAATATGAGTGATTATTATTGGCATTGCCGTTTTGATGACAACAGTTAACTCAGTGCGAAATCAACAGAAAAATCAAACGCGTCCTTCAAATACTTGATGGTATCCGCTTGACTTTTGCATAGATCATTATACTCCGCAGCCGGCCCATGTACAACACAGTAGTCATTTGCAAGCGACAGCGTGTCATTTGTAATGCGATATACTTCGTCGATTGTATTCCTAGCAACTTCGTCAAATGCATGATATACCCCAAATGACGTATACGTCTTTGCAAGCACATCCACTGCACTGTCCATGACATGGTCCGCATATGCAATGCAAGCAGACCGAATGACGCATTCGGCATCATGTTTCTTTTTTTTCGAAACGCGCTCGTTACGATCAAATTGATTTATAAAGTAGATCTTAAGAAGAATATCCATCGGTGCACGATCGATAAAAGAAGAAAATTCGTGCGAATCGAAGAAGGTGTCCGGTTCGTTTCTTTTTCCGAGGATGGACATTTAGGGAACTGGTGTCGAGTTACCAAGTTGGTTGGTAATTATTTTTATATTAAGTGAGATTGCATCCAACATAACTAATATATGGATTGGACATTGGCCAACCGAGCAACGATATAGCACTGCTACGACCCCAATAGCCATCAAGACTTTCGTCGTTAGCGTTGCCATTTCCAAGCATGCTGTGAGCGTCCCAAGCATTTACATATACATATTGATCCAACTCGAGTTGCGGTCTATTCAGAATAGAATTTGGAACTCGGAATGCTTCGTCCATTATTATATATGCAATGTTTGTATTTTTATGAATGGACATAAAGATGTCGTAAGCATGTTCGACAGCAGGAGTGACAAAATTGTTAGTAAACTCTGGTGTACTATACTCATGAGGTCTGAATGCGGTGTTACCGATGGCAGATACACACAAGACTCTTCTCGATGGTTGCCCGTTTTTTACATACCACAGAACCGCATTGAACGCAAAGTAGTATGACTGGATCATAGCATTCATGAGTGCATTTTCGTCTAAGTTGCCATATTCATCTCTATATAATATTTGGTCAACTTGTTTCTTGCTGTCAAACGCGATTCCGATAAGACTTACTACCGCAACATCCTTCGTTATTTCTCCGACACTAAGTGGAGTTATGCATGATACAGCGATTTGAGTTTTTTGCAAGCAGTGTTGGTTATTTTGACATCCGTTTTCATAATAATACGTTTTGTCACTGAGTATATTTCTTGTAGCAGTTATATACCCTGATTCAACATATTGAAAAGCGTATCCAAGTTGGTCTTGGTCAAAACCTCTGTTCATTTGGATATTCACCGGTTCCCTTCGGCTTGCCAGCATCTTTGCTAGACATTCTTCACCTTGGATGTGAAGAACGATTGCGGAATTGCCATAACGTTGTAATATATTTCCCGCTTGGTTTCTTACCCAGAGTGGTGGTCTATATTGTGGCCAGTATATATCGTACATTGTAAGGTAGTTTTCTACTCCTTGGATAAGTCCATTCCAGTCCATTCCAGTCGGAAATGGCAGTTCGTCATTGTTACACAAGAGGCTTTGTGTCGATCCCATTACGTGAGTACTTTTTATTTTACTCTTAACTTAGAAAAAAGAATGCTTCGTGTCCAGGTCTTTGTAACTTCACGAAGACAGTAATCTCGCGACCCGTTCACGGTCGAATCAGCCAACTCGACAACTCGTCAACAGTTCCCTAAATGACTGTCATCAACGCGGCCAATTTTGACCCCGAGATTGACGAGATTGACGAGACTGACGAGACCGACAACACCGAGATTCATGATGCGTTTTATTCTCTTGCGGAGAAGGTTACGTCAGATCTCACTGGTGATCTCGAAAATGCAATCATTGATGCATCCGAACTGTTGATTAAACTGCGCAAAAAGCAGCGTTCCATTAAGAAGAAGGCGAAACGAATTGCCGCGGGTCCGAAAGTGCGCGCAACATACGGTAGTGGTATTCCGTCACGTGCTCAGCTTTTCGCAAAGTCACGTCGCGAACAGGGTGCGACGTGGTATGAGAATGGTGGGCGGGTTGACGATTTTAATCCCGGTCGTTCCCAGCAGATCGCAAAGTTTCTTGCGAATCTCTGGAAAGATACGTCGCGCGAGATTCGTGATGAGTTTGATGATATGCGTAACGGTATCATTGCACGGAATGAAGAACTACGTCTCATTGAGATTGGTGATCCAATTGCGGTTTAGCGTTTTGTTATAATTTAAAAATATATACGTCTTCCAAGTCCAACACTCACAGCCAGTTCCCTAAATGCAATTCATTTTCTTTGCAATTGCACATAGTCATGGACACAGTCATGCTCATTACAGTACGACCGCATTGTTGATGACTGCATCTCGTTCATCGTCACGTTCACCACCGTCACCATCACCGCCGCCTTTTCCACCGTATTTGCCACCATCACCGCCGTCACCGCCGTTGCCACCGTCACCACCAATGCCACCACCATCGCCACCATTGCCGCCATTCGCACCTCCAAATGTCCAAGACCATCGATTGTTTCTTTTATTTGTCATGGTAATTATGGTATGGCCCTGTTACATGTTTATGCTTGGTCTATGTGACTGTGCAGACGCGCATCGTCAGGTACTACCGATCTGTGTTTAAACTGCACTTCCCTAAATGCACGTCCGTCTCGCAGTCGGTGATTTCGTCAAGATGAACATCTGCTTGCAATTCGTAGATTCACATATCTCGGGTGTAATTGACGAAATCTCCGGGGCGTTGTTTCGTATCAGGGGATACGATAATGTATGGTACACCGGTCGTGGGATATATGAAGTAAACGGTGTATTTTTATTTCAGTAATTATCAGTTTTCTGATGTTTTATAAATCGATTGCCTGACTTTGTATATTCATACTCTGGGTCTGAACGTAACCGGTTACGCCCGCGTATAAATCGCAGAGGTTCTGGTAGAAACTCTTTAATTACTTCAACCGTGTCTGGGTCTGCACCGGCGGGATGTTGTGTAAAATGGACAGTACCATCTGGTCTCACTACACCACGATTTCCAATAATCGCATGAGATTGTTCTACTGGAGATGCAGTTTTAAATGCGACTGGGTTGGGTGGTGGGGCGAATCTTACACCACGTGAAAGTATATATTCACCAACTGTTATCGGACCAAGTTCTACATCATGGTCTACTACAGTATATGCACTCGGCGATGCTTGACCTTTATTAAATAAATACACAGCAACGCTTATTACAAGCAGAAGCAGTAACAGTACTCCAGCCGTCAGAAATGCAGTTGGGCAATGAAATTCCATTTAAATATATAAATTAAAAAAACGTAAAGGATTCATTATTTAATTAAAACACCATTCACACGTAACACTTGATGAACACCAATCTGACCGATAAATCCGCGGAGTTTCATGTAACGATCTGCATTAATCTCCGATACTCGTCCGATGAAAACATTACCGAGATTCTGGGAAACGGTACATTGGATTAAATCACCGACACGAATCTGGGTAGTGTTGGTCATTCAGGGAACTGGCTGTAATTTATTTATTGAATTTTTGATTAAGTTCATTAACTTCTCTAAATTGTCGCCCTGCAGCCTCGTCGATGCCCTCAGCAAAAGGTCCCACCATAATATCCCACCACGTTGGTTGTTCATTGGGATCAACGCGACGACGGTATCTTGCGGTGATATCGTCTTTTTCTCTTTCATGTCTCATAGTCAGTTGATGCATCGCGTCATTATAATACGCTGCATTATTACGTCTGAGTATATCTGGGAGGTATCCAGGACCAAATGGACCAAATTGACCACCTGCGGTGTTACGATTGCGAGTAGCCATCAAGTAAATTAATACCGCAATTGTTACCACATTTAGAATTGCAAGTACTGTAATCGCGATATCTTTGTTATCCATTTTCATATACACTTTACAATATAAAAAATTAAGAATCATTCTCAGAACAAAAACATAACTACAACCGCCTTTCACGCGTCGCATGACCCCGGTGATGAAGACGGTGACCCAACAGGAGATCCCATTGGTATAATGTACGCGGCATACTTGTTGAATGCAGGTGCAACGTTGTCGTCCTTCTCAATTGTCGTCTTTGAATCGTCGTCTTTGACAATTTGAGGTTCGGAGATGATTTTCGTGACCATGTTCATCATCTCGATAGAGCAGTATTTTTTACCATTGAACATTAGAGTAACCTGTTCACGTTCACCGGTACGAGCAGACGTGTAAATCATGTAAAACTCATCGCCGTCCTTCTTGAAGTCAATCTGTCCAAATGCCCGTCCATTGACAGAACCGACGACAGTAGGGCAATATTGTTCGGGATACTTGATTGCGACATAAGCAAGCAGATGCATTGCAACGATACCGTCTTCATTTGGCGATGGGTGTCCGACTGGTAGACCACCGCGATGTAGATTAATCATCTGCACCCACCGCCAGAATCGCGGAGATGCGCCGCTGATTTGTCCGTTGGTAGTAATGTACTGGATCGCCATTTAGGGAACTGGTTGCGAGTTTAGGAGTTGGTTGATGCGACTGAGTATAACTCAGGAGATTGATGACTCATGTGAGCTTATACTAATGATTCGTACCCGGCGGCGGTTTTCTTAAAAAGACCCCATTTATACGTGTCACGTACTCCTTCATCTGGTTCATCTCCTTTTAACATATGCCAACATCCATTAAATTGTCTACCAATTGCAGTACATTCAGGGTTTTCGTCGCACTGACCTTCTGGTATTTCTTGATTGTCGCCAACACATGCACCCGATTCAAGATATACTAGGGGTTCGGATTCGAACTCCTTGAACTGTTGTTCGGATTCGAACTCCTTGAACTGTTGTTCGTATTCGACTTCAGGTTTAGGGGGCGAAATACTTGATGGAAATACGGTTTCTTTTGGGATAATATCTAAAGAAATTAATACTGCAACAATTATAATTGCAACTAGTAGTAGGATTAATAATTTGTTGGGTTTACTTAAACTATTAATTTTAGTGATTGCATTTTTTACACGACTCAGCATTTGATTATATTTACTTATAGGAATATATTTTTATAATATTACTCACGGAAACGTCCCGAGTGCAGGTCGTAACTACAACTCGCCACCAGTTCCCTAAATGGTCACCCAAGTCAATCATATGTTTGATAAGTATTTGCTCGAACTGTATGAGGATGCGCAAAAATACTATGACTTTCTTGATGACCTCAATACATGCGATAACCCCGAAGATTCATCCGAGTTTACATCACCGATCCTACAAAAGGCTATCGCGTTACGTCATGCACTTGAGATTGAATTGGTAAAAACAAATCCAGACCAGATTTTAAAATTTAGTGAGCAGTGCACTGCTGCGTATACCGACCTTTATCATGAGATTGAACCAGAGTCAGCTGAGAATGTAGTTAAAAGTTTTCAGACGTTCTACTCACGGTGTTTGACTTGGTTTTATAAGATGAATAATTGATTGGTATGCTTGCATTTAACAATCAATTAATTAAAATAATTAACTCGAGGAACGCGCGGATAAATATTTTAATTAATTAATTCCAATGAACGAGACGCTGTTCACACCGACCGACGTGTTTCTTTTTCCATGTATTTCTTTTTCCATGTATTTCTTTTTCCATGTATTTCTTTTTCCATGTATTTCTTTTTCAATGTATTTCTTTTTTCCATGTATTTCTTTTTTCCATGTGTTAGTGCTTGGTTTTTATGTTTTTCTTTTTACAGTTTACATAACACGGACGACACCTGCCGCGACCATTGCGCGACGCATATTTCTAACCCGTTTTTGGGTTTTGCGAGCACGCATTCTCGCCGACATCTCACCGAGTTTGATTGCAATCTCATCACTCATCTGGGCGTAAAACGCGGGCACAATCGCGCCCGAATCACGAAACATGGACAGCTCGGTTTCGAGACGAAACCCGGTTTCGAGTGCGGTGACAATCACGTGTCCCGACACGTTCGGCGTGTCAACCAAAAGAAACTCGTTGATTGCGTTCACGATGGCGAGGGAGTTCATTTAGGGAACTGGTGACGAGTTGGTTGGTTGGTTAAAGCGTTCGAGCGCGGCTCGATGATTTGATTCGAGAATCAGTAGTAGAGATACAATCTCTCGAGCTACGCTCGGACGCATCAGCCAACTCCACAACTCGCCACCAGTTCCCTAAATGACGACGACGGTCGCGGTTCCCCAAATGCCGTTCTGGTCGCGCGAGACGCCACCGGAAAATGTGTCCAAGATTCTCGGTGACGACATGATGTACTGCATCATGAAACACGTCATCGGTAACAACGCCAAGTACGAGAGCAAAAGGCAAGCACTTTGCGATAATCTCATCGGAGATTACGAGCTGATTCGCAACGTGATGCAACCGTACTTCCAACGCTTTAACGTCACGATTGTCGCACTTCGCGATGAAAACCGGTTGGACGCAAACTCGATTCACGCCGCGAATGACGAGCTGCTCGACATTTCATATTCGTTTTTCAGCGAATATGAGAGACTCTTGGATTTCTTCAAGACAAACCCCGACGTAATTAACGACACGTTTAATTACGACACACCCCTTGCGAGATTCCAAGCGCTCGGAAATGAGTCTGTGTCGCGTCTTGAGTCACTTTCGGAAGGATTATTTGCTATTTACATGGAGTATTAAATTTTTTGAACTGCGCCCAGTCGCATAGCCAAACTCCACAAATTTCCACCGGTTCCCTAAATGGTCCCATCCACTGCTGACGAGTATGAAAACCAGCGGATGTGGCACACAAAGCGCATTGAGATTACCGAATTCTTAACGCGCAAGGGACATGCGGTCACCGAGACCGACATTGACCAAGCATTGCTTGCATTCATGGGAGAGTCGAGCACTTGCCCATATAAATTCAAGAACCCCGTGCGGGCGTTGTACCCCCTCGCGATTATTGAGCTATCGAAGTACAAGTACGTGTCATCGTCCCAGGTGTCTGTCTTGCAGAATAATTGTCGGGGAGTGAAAAAGTCGATGTGGCTTCGGACATAAGTTTGAACGCGTAAAAAATAAAGGGTTTCCGCAATAAGTGTTTCATTAGTAATCTTCCTTTCCCTCGTACGGCGTCGGAGCATGGTGAATACGCCCATTGCCGGTGTTGGCCAAGTTACCAAACATATAATCAAATGCTTTTAACTCGCTGAATGTTTTGTCTACGTCGTGTGAATGTTTTTCGTCGGAGATTTGGGAAGCCACCTTATGAACCTCCTTTGTCAACATTACCAGTATGGAATCAATCATAAGGCCGATATATTCATATGGCAGGGATCGCAATATATTTAATGTACATTGGTTATTTATTAAACTTGATAATGCGCGCTGAACATACTGCCCCTTATCAGTTTTTTCCATTAAATCTAGTTTAGCATCCGCTTTCTTCAATTCGTTTACAACACACTTATATATTCCAAATCCTTTTCTTGGTGTCAGGTGACCGAATCTTTTGTACATAATCCGGATTACTTCTTTCTTTTCTTTAACTGCTCCAGGGGGCATAAATTCGGGAAAGTGAAGATCTTTAAAGTTGATGTCGGCGTTGTGTAGACACTTACAAATCCCAGTACCAGGGCCTTCGCCAGTTATTTTCTCTTTTACTTTTTGAACGGCTTCCTTTGTTTTTTCAATAATTGTCGCCGGTTTTTTAACGACTGGCACCGGTTTTTTAACGACTGGCACCGGTTTTTTAACGACTGGCACCGGTACTTCAGTTATTATATCAGTTCCATCGATTTCTTCAACCACAGTTAGTTCAGACGCAGCAGCACTGGTAAATATAGAACCTCTAAACACAATGAGTAGTGTTATAACTGAAATTCCTGCAAGCACAAGTCCCATATAGATGTATCTATTTTTTGGGTGCCTTACCACTCTTAACACCACCACTACCTTTTGCCATTTTTATTATACAAACAAAAAAGTTTTACTAAACATTGGTTGGCCCAGGCAAAAATACCAACAATAAGTCGTGTGTTTTCGCAATTAACAATTAACGAAACGGAATATTCCATCGAGATCACAATCTCTCGAGCCACGCTCGGACGCATCAGCCAACTCGACAACTCGTCGCCAGTTCCCTAAATGGCTGCCATTATGAAGAAAACCACCGCGCGTCGCACGGGTCTCGTCTCCAAGTTTAATTTCGTGTCCGATCTTAACAATCAGACGCCGCCGCCTTCTGTTGAGAAGGAGGTCATGGACACGTACAAGTCAAATGTCAAGCAGATTACCAAGTTCCACAATATTCTCACGCGCGCGACGAAACTGACCACCAAGTACGCCGTGTTTTGTCAAGTGCTTGCTGCTGAACTTGTGCGCGCAAACGTCGCAATTGACCAGTGCAAATCAGCGCGTCGCGCAGCAAGTGCTCTCATTACTGCGGAGCAAAGGCAAGCGCATACCGTCGCCATGAACAATTACCACGACACGCTTGCGAACCTGATTCGCGAGTTTCCAAACCGGGTTTTCAAGCACGCAGATTTTATCGAATACGCGGGCTACGCACCGTCATTGAATAACGAGAATCACGGAATTGGGTTCTTTGCACCCAAGTGCGGAACGCACTATGCTGATATCGCAGAGGAAAAGTGTCCGTCGGGAAACCGGTATTATTACACTGGACACGTAATTGTTTAAGTATATTTATTTTGTATATACCATATAAAATGGACAACAATCTTAGAAGGTTTATTGTGGATTCGGATATTTATGACTGGGCTACTTCTATTATCGAAGACCCAAATAATTTCAACAACGCGGTTGATATTAGAGTTATTCAAGCCCAATACACTGCTTTACTTAACACCGCGGCCGGTGCGTTGTTACTGCATGAATCAAATCGGGTAAATGATACCATGATAGCAAGAAGCATGCATCCTAACGATATTCGAACGAAACATGGATGGACCGACAGGGCATTTGAGTATATTTTTAAAAAATCAATTGAGAAACTTGCTTGGGAGTTTGAACATTTTGTCATGGAGTGTCAACGTTTAAAAAACGAAGCTGAACGTGTTCTAAATGTGTCATATATTATACTTGCTATACTTTCACCCTCAACACAGGGTGTCGAGATGAATCCAGATACCATTCAGGAAATTGCGAAAAAAAGAAGAATTGTCGATCCATATAGTCAAACAGACCCAGCTGATGTAAAGGGTGAACTGTTTTTAAACCCCGATAATGTTGGTTTATCTGCTCAACATATATCAAATATTGTAATTGCATTCCATGCAAAGGATCCAAGTATGCTATTAGATACATTAAATACCGCTGCAAACATTCCTATTCAATCAACAATTTTTGTCCCCGCAGACCCGGGGTATCAACTGCAGCTTGTTGAAAACTTGGCTAGATCACTTAGACAGGATAGGGAGTTATATCCACTTGCTGACGATTTGGACTCAGGGATTCCATTTGTCCGTGTTTTATGGGATCCTACACCACTTTATGAAAAATCACCACATATGGATATTCTATATTATTTTCCTGAAATGGGGTAAGTACTCTCTAATTACACGACGGACCGGTACGCTTCTCCGGCATTGGTATATCCCATCTCGGTCAGCTTGCGATATGTTAGCTCTGGGTAACGAGTAGAGCTTAGGTATGTGACCACCTTTTGTTGGTCTGCCAAAAGACGGGCTTCCGTGTCGAGAATGCGGTCCTGTGGGTGATTACCGAGGTCGTCAAGTACGACGTTCTGGTAGACGTTCATGCGATTGGCCACGTCCGCAAAGTACAGCGCGCGCGTTGTATCGGACTCCGTTAGCATATGAATCGCTTCGCTGACGAAATCGTAACCGCAATGGTTGTTCTTGGACATGTTCAGGTCAGGGTTAGTATAGTATGCGGACGCGCGCTTTCTGTGAGACTCGAAAATCTCGTCGATAATCTCCTGGTTCATCTGATTCGGAAGCGTTTAGGGAACCGGTGGCGAGTTGGCGAGTTGGGCGACGCGTCCGAGTGTGGCTCGCGGGATTGTTATCTCGATTGAATATTCCGTTTTGTCGGGGGAATACCGACGGCGTTTTAGGACTTGGTAGAATTTTGCAATAATCAATTAAAATAATTAAATCGATTGGTGCTCGCTTTAATATTTTAATTAATTAATTCCAGTCCATCAGACGCTGTTCACAGCTACCATTGTGTTTCTTTTTTCGGTGTTTTCTTTTTTAGGTGTGTTTCTTTTTTAGGTGTGTTTCTTTTTTCGTATTTTGTATTTTTCTTTTTTAGCAAATTACTTTTTCAGTGCAATCACACACAGCATACCCGCAATCACACTCAGCACAATGTTCTGGTAATGCTGGGCAATGAACTGCTGCACCCGCTCGATATTTTCAACCACCCAGCATAGTGCCGTGATTAGCGCAATGCCCAGAAAAAGCGCCATCCACATGTAGAGAAACGTCGTGGGGAACATGCGCACGGTTGATGCCATATAGCCGATAACCGAAAAAAGTGCAAATGCACGCCGCGTATTGGACTCGCATGTCTTAACGAAATCCGAGTACGTGTCCGATGTCCACATATCCGTCAGGTGGTAAAACATGAACCCAATGGCACGCGCGAGCATCGAAATGCCGATCACCGCGAGAGGAAGAATCACGCTCATTGCGAACACTTGTTCATTGGTCTCCATCATACGGCAGTCCACCGCGCCGCGTTCAGGTGTATATGCGATCGTATCGCGGCACGTCGTCATGCACTCGAGATTCTTCTCGAGCGACTTGACGTAATCGGGGTACGTCATAAGGTACCGCGAATTTTCATATGCGAGCAGCTCCGTGGTGTCCGCAATGCTGGTCGGGGTAATGATGCAGTTCAGCGTAGGCATTTAGGGAACTGGTGGCGAGTGGCTGAGTTTGCTGAGTCGACTTGGCTGCGATGCCAAGGTGTGTGTTTTACTTGGAAGAAAGACTCGCACGAGTGGTCGCGACTTTAGGGAACTGTCATACCAACACCAAACCGAAACGGAATATTCCACAGAGATCACAATCTCTCGAGCCACGCTCGGACGCATCAGCCAACTCGACAACTCGCCACCAGTTCCCTAAATGGCCATCTTCAAGCAGACGTTCATGCCGCTCCCCATGCTGGACGAGGACTCGGAAATGTCGCAGAACACGCTCGACTTTTTGGAGCGCGTCCGTGGCCACGAGAAGAAATACCGGGTCGTCGTGCGCGCATGCGTCGATAGCCGCAAAAAGCGCCGCGCACTAATGGACACCGCGCACATTAAGCTGTCCGAGTTTACTAATAACGCGGTGGCCATTGGCGAGCATTATTATGAGACGTCGTCGGAGGACATCGAGGACACACTGTTTTCACTTACGAGTGCGGTGATTGAGAAATATGGGTAAGTATATGTGTTTTGTTAAGTAATAACTAACTCACGAAACCGAAAAGAAAAACAATCACTGATACGCCGTCGATAGAATATTCCTTCGCGTCTCATTTCTCTCGGACCGAGATAGAATCCCGACGGCGGATTCTGTTGAGGACTTAGCAGAATTTCAATCCATGGATCAGTTCCCTAAAAGGCTTAATATTAAATCGACTGATGAGCAAACGGAATATTCCATCGAGATCACAATCTCGCGACCCACGCTCGGTCGCATCAGCCAACTCCACAACTCGCAACCAGTTCCCTAAATGGCCACCGTCGGACAAAAAAGAACTCGCGCGGAGGTCGGGTACCCGTTGTCGTGGCTCAAAGACAAGCACCCGATTGAGGAGCCGGACCTGGAATATTCACTGAAGTGGTTTAAGAAACACGAGTATGACCTCGAGACCTCGAAGCTCCAGGAAGTTTCCGAGAAGGTCGGAGACGCGTATGATACGCTGTGCGAAACGACGCAGGAGGTGGTAAAGGCGGTGGGATACTCGGTGATCTCGGACATCCAAGGCGAGCACGTCGTTGACCGCATTGATTGGCGGTATGCGTGCGACAAGTGCATCGACTTTGGTGAGCTGATTGATGAGATTTACTATGAGCTAACCATCGCAATGATTAATACCAAGCTTGAGAACGCCGACATTGACCCTGATATGGTTGATGACATGGCTAGCAATCTCGCGCGCGAGATCCAAACGTCGGAGATGTCGGAGATTGATTACAATCGCCGGATTCAGGAGATGATTGATGCGTGATAATGTTGTGTGCTTGTTTTTGTAATTACAATCAATTACAAACAATTAATTAAAAATTAATTAAAAAATTAAAATTAATAAAAAAAGCTAAAAATAGCATTTACGGGGGGGTAATTCTTTTCGCGTTAATTAATATTAATTATTAATTAATTATTAATTATTAATTAATGATCCCGATATTAATACCGCTCGGACCGAGATAGAATCCCGACGGCGGATTCTGTTGAGGACTTAGCAGAATTCAGCCAATTGCTGGTTCCCTAAAAGGCTTAATATTAAATCGACTGATGAGCAAACGGAATATTCCATCGAGATCACAATCTCTCGAGCCACGCTCGGACGCGTCAACCAACTCTACAACTCGCCACCAGTTCCCTAAATGACTACCGCATCGAACATGAACCTTACCGGAACTTTCGTCACCATGCCCATCGACGAAACCGTCGAAAAGAAGAAAAACTTCGCTCGCGA
>Ga0209630_10000407_pt1 | contig 49255 bp, 24 predicted proteins | sample COG_01_FD_184745 | JGI IMG/M metagenome (GOLD analysis project Ga0209630, IMG submission 184745) | Pelagic Microbial community sample from North Sea - COGITO 998_met_01 (SPAdes) (version 2) | ecosystem: Environmental > Aquatic > Marine > Neritic zone/Coastal water | place: Helgoland, sampling...
GGTGGGCTCGGCGGACTCGGCGGCGGCGGACTCGGCGGCTGGAAAAAAATATCCACCTTTGCTTCTAGCGCGACAAACGCCGCTCGCAAATCCGCGTTTTCCGCTCTCAGGTCCGCGTTCGACTCCGCCACATCTTTGGTCAAACTCTCCATTTTCGCAAATATCGTCGCCAATCGTTCGCCAACTTCGACTTTGTCTTCGTCTTTCCCCAAGAACAACTTCTCTCGACACTGAACTTGCTCCCAAAACTGCCACTCCGATCTCGTCTTCACGCGGTGCGTGTTGATTTGTAACTCTCTCCCTCCTTTTCCTCCGCTTCGAACGTTGAACGCGCCGTCCGCGTATTCGACGCGATTCGAACCTCTCTGTATGCCTCCCAAGCCGGCGATTTCGCCCTCTGTTCCACCCACGAAGAAGAAAAAGAAAACGAAGAAAACCAACAACGAAATCTTCTTGCTCGTCGATGAAGAAGAAAAAGAAGAAGAAGAAGAAGAAGAAGAAGGTTTCATCGTCGCCGTCTTCCTTTGCTTACGTGTGTGTGTTGTGCGTGTGTGTGTGTGTCTGCGCGCGTGTGTGTTGTGCGTGCTTTTGTTTTGCGGAATGGTTCAAAAATGATTCTTGGGATTTTTTTTTTCTCACAAAAGACAAAATCTTAACCTAGATCTAAAACTCGATTCTATGTGTGATTTTAGGGTAACATTTTGTTGTTTCACTAAGGCAAAGTACCAGTTAGGGCCTTTGCCAGACTTTTTATAGCGTTTTATTTCTATCAAAGAACGAATCAACTCTCTTCTAAAACTTGTTTAGCTTAATCAGCACCGTGACTGTAGGTTGTCACACATTCTAACACCCTACCCTACCCTAAACAACATCAGTTTCCTTCCTCCGCGGACTAAGAAGGCGAGCACGGTTTGCACTTCTTCCTCTCTCGTTTGCACAGCGAGGCTACAACGCGCGGAACTCTAAAATTTTCATCGAGTTGTGTTGCTACTGCTGCTGATGCTACTGTTCCGACTGCTTAGGCCGCCGAAATTCTCGTGCGATGCGTCGAAATCGCTCTTCAAGGGCACGCCTTTCCTCCTGAACTCGCGAATGGTGGCCGTTTCGATTGCTCTGGCGGTTGATTTACCTTGCGCGACGGTGACGAACGCGCAGTCGATGTCGGAGCCATATTTGTGGCGGTGTGAATTCAAACGGTTGGCGATACTTTCGGTTTCGCCGACGTAGGTCCAACCGTTGGCGTCGCGGATGACATAGACGACGGAACAGCCGTGCGCTACTTTGGCTGGTGGGTGTTCATTTCGTAACACTACGAACACGCCGGCAGCATCTTCTTCGTCTTTTTCTCCTTCTTCGGCGAGAATGAAACTCCGAGCGGTTAAAAGTCCGGAGGCTAGGTCGGAAATACCGCTGTTTCTGTTTTTCTCAACTTTTGAGGAGGATACAACAGGAGGGGAGGATGACATGTCTCCTTTCCTAACACTAATACTATTTTTTGCAGTGGTAATATTCTGCCGTAAAAACGTCTGCGCACGTCTCAAAACGTCGTCCTCGAGCCCACAGTCTGCGGCGGTTTGTATGGCCAGTGACTCTCTGCACTCCCCATCTTCTATTTTCCAAGTTGGGCTCATCTTACCTTCTGGCGTTGTTGTTGTTCCCATGCGCATGTTCTTTGCGAATGGCGACAAGCGGGTATCGCAGTCCAAGACACCGTGAAGGTGTGTAGCAAAAACACCTCGACAGCCTAAATAATCTAGCTTCTCTATAACCGCCGCTGCGATAGCAGTGCCGTGCGCCGCTTCTGTTCCTCTTCCGAGCTCATCTACGCAAACAAAAGAAGAAGAGGAAGACTCTTCCATAACGCACTTGATCTCCATCATCTCCACGGCGAATCCGCTCAGGCCTTCGCTCGGTGAATCCGACGACGCCATTCTCAAAGTGATTGAATCGAATCTTGGAACGATACACTCTCCTCGCGCCGGTACCATTAACCCACACTGCGATAGCAACGCCACGGAAGTCAAACTACGAAGAATTGTACTTTTTCCCGCCATATTTGGACCCGTTAATGTTATCATTCCATCTATGTCTACCGTGTTTGAGATAACGTTCAGATCGGCGGTGCTGTCCATCCAGAAAGGCTCCAAGTCTTCCACTCGAAACGGAGTTTTGCAATCTTCTGGATCGAGAAGGCGTGGAATCGTCCATCCTTTAGATTGCGTTTTGGACACGTGCGCGTTTATTGCGAGAGAAATTGTTGACAAAGTTGAGCAAGCAATTAATGCACCAACGAATGGTTGAAGCGAAGTAGATAGCATTCGAAGTTGTCCAGCAACAGCCGCTTGCGCTTCCCGACAGCTTTGTCGGTATCTCTCTAGCTTATCTTCTACGTTTTGAGTCGTCCATCGATCGCTCAACTCGCGTCCAAAGCGGTCGCGAGGATGAATCAGAGATGTAGTAGGAGAAGATGAAGGAGATTCAAAATCTGAAACGGCAGTTTTAGAAACACCGCGCAACCACAACGAATTATTCCGCTGGCAATGTTCAATTTCGCAGCGCTTTGCGCGCGCTTTGCGCGTCACGTCCGATTTTTCGAGGACAGGGAGTAAATCATCGACAATCGCATCGTGTAACGACGTTGCCGCTGCATCCACTTTATCGATAGCCTCGGCAACTGTGTCTCTTCGGACTCTGCCTCTCCAGCGTTCATTCTCAAAAGCAAATCGTCGCGGGAAAAAGCGTAAAAATGACGAAGAAGGAGGGTCGCAACGGACAATGCGGTCGTCTACTTCATCGTCATCTTCGCCCAAAGTGGAATCATTCTCGTCATCATCATCTGTCGCATCGTCATCACCATCATCATTACTGACATCATCGCGCAGTGTTATCGTACCACTCAACGTTGCGCTTTTCGATGAATATCCTAAGTGATACTCATCAAATACATCCGACGAAATGATACTTTCAATAATTTGCTTTACGTTTCTGCATGTTTCTGCTAATTTCTTTTCATCTTCATACGCTCGCGTTCCAAGTTTACGGCTGGTCGCTTTCTCCAACAAACTCCGAGCCGCGATTCGTAAATCCGCATCGTCGTGCTCGAGAAATCGCTCGCATGCATCTGCCATGGCAAACAAGTCTGCGAAGAAAACATGACTAGCTTCCCGCGAATTCAGAAGCGTTGCAATTTTTGTAACGGGCAACGTTTCCAAGTTCGGCATGGATGCGTTCGTGTTTTTGAATTTTTCGCATGCCAACTGAATTGACCTGGCAACGTCGTGCGGCGGAGGCGATAATAACAGCTCTTGCAAATACGAGCGACAGCTCGCCGGAACATCCTTATCATTCACGATTGCGGCTAACAAAGGAGGAACGCCTCGACTAGGGAGCACGCCGAGTTGTTGCGCAGTATTCAGAGACAAAGGTCGCACGGAACCTCTCTCGGCTTCTGCCAAACGCGGGTCGTTCGAGATGTTGACGACTCGAAAGTCTTCGTTTGGTTTTAATCCGTGTTCGCGACGCGTTAAATCTAAAAATCCTTGAACGACGTCTCCGTCGTATCTGAGACGGCGTTGGCCGCGGCGCCGCCGACGGCGGTCATCTTCACTATTTATCATCTTCCCTTCGTCGTTGTAAAAGTCGTTTTCATCTGCGATCTCGGTAACATCGTAGTGGTCTTCTGAAACCACGGATTCTATGGCACCAACCTCCCATCGCAAACGTCGCGATTGACCCGAATTGCCTCTGGAGTTACTCTTACTCGCGTGATTCGCGCCAAACGATCTGTGTTTATACAACTTATTCCCCGCGCACCCAGAAGCGCGTAAGATTGCCGCACACCCCTCAGCCGTTAAACCGTAATCAACTCGGCACACTCGCTCATCGACGAGAACGCGAACGAGAGTGTACCCTAACGACGAAGAAGCCACCGCGCAGAGGGGCAACGCTTGCTCGTCCGCGAAATTAACATCCTCGCCTCGATCTCCCGCACCACAAACGTACATCGGAGAAGCGGGCGTGACAATTGCGCTCACGAATCTATCCTTCGGCGGCGCTTTCAATGTTCCATACTTCACCATCTGCGGAACTTCTTCGCACACCACCACGGAGTGCCCGTGCGACGTCAACCGATCTAAAGTTTCTTGAACTTTATTCTTCGGACACCCCGCACGAGGAACGCCGGTGTTCCCCATGGGATTCAACCCGGCGTGCGCGACTAAACAGACCGCGTTCCACCCGAAACACTCGTAAAAATCGCCAACTCTAATCAATAAAATTTTCTGCGGATGTTTCTCCTGCGTCTGTCTCGCAAAGTCGTACACCGTCAGCGCACCCCCCGCGCCGCCCGTCTTCGTCTTCGTTTTCTTCTTCCCCAAAATGCCGTCGTAGAGTCGGCTCGAACATCCTCGCAACGTCATATCGACGCCTAACGGATCCGTCGCATCTATCCTGCGAAGCATATTCTTTACCGTCGGACGGTTCGCGCTATCTTTGAGCATATTTTTATAGTGCCTGGCTTCCGCTTCTGCGCTGCTGCAATTGTCTTCTTCGCTTTCATCAACGTCCGAAGTTTGCAACTCCTCCTCCGCATCTTCCTCTCCTATTTCTCGCGCAATCGCCGCGCTCGAAAAAGAATACTCGCCCGAAGAAAGAACTCCTTTTTGCCCCCCATCGCCGCGCGCCGCGAACGGTCGTAACTCGCTTCCTCTTCTTCTTCTTCTTCCTCTTCGTCCTCCTCGCGTAAAAAAAACATCTTCTCCTCCTCCCCGTTGCCCCGAAAATCTCTCCTCCCTCTCGCCGCTCTTCTTCTCGGAGAAAAGACGAAGAAATCCTCTTCCTTCCAGAGCGGCAGTTGTTGTTGTTGTTGTTGTTGTTGTTGTTGTTGTTGCTCTCATCATCATCGCGATTTGAGACGACGATACCCTCGCGCGCATTCAGTTATTCGTTGTTGTTGTTGTTGTTGTTGTTGTTGTTTTTTCTAGCTAGGAGAAAGTTTTTGAATTTTTTTATTTGGCGGGAAAAAAAAACGACAGACAGACAGTCTTTTCTCTCTCATTTTTTTTAGAAACAACCACATATCACAGAACAAAAATAGGTGTAATGTTAGGGGCAGAAAACAACATGATCACGACCGTCGTCGTCGGCCTTCGAGAAGAACAAGACGAAGAAGAGACGAATGCGACTCATTCTTACGCGGAGCTGGAATACTCCTTACACTTGTGCCCGAAAAAGCACAAATCGGAAGCGCAAGCGATGTTCAATTTTACCGAAGACGATGACGAGAAGGTGGCGAAATTGATCGTCGTCCCGACGTGCCAAAAAACCGCGGTGGATATCATCAAAACCGGGGAAAGAGTGGACGAGGAGAAGGATTTATGCCTGGAACGGTTTTTGAAGTTCGCGGAAATTGCGACGAATGTGTTGAGAGAGAAGAACTTTTGGTGCGACTACATCGACCCGTGTTCTGGGTTATCGATGATACATCGAGACTCGCAGAGGGTGTACGGGGAGGTGGACGCGTTGGTGACGCTGTTGAACTACGAGTGCACAAACGTTGGGTGTTGTAAGATCGTGATGCATCCGAAATGGGGGAGTAGCGTGTACCCGGCGAGTTTGTTTGCGATTGCGCCAGAAGATGAAGTTCGAGACGCGTTGCGGATAGCCGCGGAGAAGATGGGAAAGAAACGTTCATAATATTTTATACACTACTAGGATATGAATGAGATGGTCATTAAACATACGCTATAATTAAACATACACGCACTAGTTACAACTCGCCGGCGAGCGGGACGGTTAAATCAACGTCGTCGTTTGCCAGCGCGAGCATGAGTTTCACGACGGCGCACTCGGGCGACATCATCGGACCACCTTTTACGCCCATTTCTAAAGCGAACGATCCCGCCATGTACAACTCTGGATGCAAAGTGCCTCTCTCGCACTGCGAAGAGAGATACACTGCGAGTCCTTTCTTTCGTTGAACTCGTAACCAAGGAATCCAAAATTCGTCGTTGGGCATATTACCGACGCCAAACGCCTCCAAGACGACACCTCGAACGCCTCTTTCGTACAAATCCCCGTACGCTTTATTCGGGTCGCATCCAGGAATGATTGAGATTCGAATGACGTTTGGGTTTATTTTAAATCTCGGCGCGTATTCTTTATCTTTCACGTTTAGCAGTAACTGCGGATTGAAATCGATGCCGACGCCGAGATGCGCCAAATCCGGGAAACTCGGCGAACTAAACGCGGAATAAATAGTCGCGGATACCTTCCTAACCCGGTTCCCTCTCATCAATTTCCCTCCAAAACAAACCGCAACTTCGTTCACCGAAATGAACGGAGGCACAAAACCGGCCGTCGCGCACGAGACTGAGTCGATGAGGTTTTGTCGAGCGTCTGACCTGGGCATGGCAAGTGGGAGTTGGCTTCCCGTCACGATGATTGGTTTCCCGAAATTCGCCAACATCAACGACAAAGCCGAAGTCGTGTACGCGAGCGTATCTGTTCCGTGAACCAAAACGAAAGCATCGTATTCCTCTCGAGCTTCGTGTAACGCCTTCGCTATGAACACCCAGTCGCTCGGAACAATCTGGCACGAGTCTTTATTGAACAAAACACGAACTCGTAACTTTGCAAACGCCGAGAGCTCCGGCACCGCACTCAAAATATCCGTCAATAAAGACCGCGGACCTAATTTGTTATCGTAATTACCTCCGGTTCCTTTTTTCACGCGTCTCTGATACGCGCCGACCTGTTCTTCTCCCGATATCACCGCTCCCCCTTGCGACGACATCATCGGTGACGGTAGCCCCGAGGTGTTATTACTCGTACCTCCTTTCGGCGACGAAAGTGCGCCGTGTCCAACGATACCTTCCATCACCCCTACCGTTGCCGTTTCCTCTTCAAAACTATCGTTTCTCATCCCCAAAGTTCCACCGGTGTGTAGAATCAGCACTCTCGGTTTCGAAGTCACAATCTGTATCCTATTCGTCTTCGCATCATCTGTTGGAGTCACAGTCGCGGCTTTAACTGCTGCTCCTGCCGGTGCTGGTGCGCCCAACTCTTCGAAAAACACCGGCGTTATGCTCCGATGACTCGCGAGTGCGAATAAATCGAGATGCGAATCCGACGCAATCTGATTCCTCCCCGTCGTCGTCGTTCTTTTCAACTGTTTTTTTCTCTCCTCTTTGTTGTTGTTGTTGTTGTTGTTGTCTTCTTCTTCTCCGTCGTCGTTGTTTACGTCGTCGTCATCTTGCGAAATTCGTTTCATTTTAAAAGCAGCAGCACGCAGACACACACACACACACACAGGGAGAGAGAGAGAGAGAGAGAGAGAGTGTGTGTGAGAGAGAGATGAATAAATGGTACAACACTACTTCTTAAATGCGCGTTTTTTATGACGCCAATGCCGCAGAATACGCGAAGTTTAGAGAGATGACGACGACGAGAACGCTTTACGCGCACGCTCACGCTACACGCGTCGAGAAAAACAACACCAACACCTTCAACAACAGACGATTTGAACGAAGATATTTTCGAACGCGAGACCGAATGAGAACGGAGACGATTCGTCGGAGTTTCGTCTCCCTACGGGTTGATGACGATGATGATGGAAGGAGGAGGAGGAACGCGAGGACTGCGGCGTCATCTTCTTCTTCGAACGCTCCATTCGACGCGAACGATTCAGAGGACGACTTGTACGAGATTCTCAACCTTTCTCAACCGTACGAATCATTGACCAAGAGAGATATCAAAACCGCCTTTCGAAAGAGAGCGTTGGAAACGCACCCGGATAGGAACAAGAAACCAAACGCTTCGGAGGAGTTTAACAAGTGCAAGCGAGCGTACAACACGCTCTCGGACGATCGTTTGAGAAAGGAGTACGATAGGAAAAGACTTTTTTGGAAGAAGAATGGCGGCGGCAATGGGAGTAGTAGTAGACCGTGGACGACGACGACGAGCGCTTCTTCTTCGTCGTCGTCTTCGTCGTACGCGCGACCACCCAAACAACAACAACGGCAGAAAGCGGAGGAAGAAGAAACGTTTTACGGCTTTTCAGATTTCTTCCGCGACGTGGAGAAAGAGTTCGAAGAGCGCGAAAGACGCAAAGGAAGAGACCCGTCCAAGCCGAAGAGCATATGGGAAGAGTTGGAGACGCTCGGCGAGGAGTTCGTGGAGTTTTTAGAGGAGAACGAGAGGAAAGATTTCCAAAAATACGACGACGCCAGAGAAGAAGAGGCGAAGAAAACGAGGAACGACGACAGTACGAACGGCGGCGGGAATTCGAGCGCGAGTCGCGAAAGCAGCAGTTACAGTAAAAGTAGTAGTAGTGCAAGTAGTAAAGCGACGATACCGCCGAAGAGTGATGATAAAGCGAACAAGAAAGTGGCCACGAAAGATGAATCCGTCGAGGACATGTTGCGAGCGCTCAAGAAGCAAATGGGGAAGTCTTGACACATAAACGACGACGTTTTAAAATAGTATACTAGTATATACTCGTACTCGTACTACTCGCGTTACCTAGACCTACCAGCACCTACCAGCTTCCTACTGTAGTACATTATATTATATTATATTATATTATATTATATTATACTTTAAGAAGGAAAACCTCAACTCAAATAACATCAAAGTAATCCGCGCATAAACACGAACACACACACACACACACACACACACACACACATCATCATCATCATGTCTTCTTCAGTGGTAGACTTTCACTCCTTGTCGCGCGAGGAACTTTGCCGTCTTTTTTCTCAGTGTTGCTCCTCGACCGAGTTCGCGTCTCGACTCGCCGACTGCTGTTGTGCGTCGTCGAATTCGTCGTCGTCGAATTCTCACGTCAAAGCGAAACAGATGATGCAAAAATCTATGCCGGCGTTGGTGCACGCGGCGCGAGAAATATGGTACGACTTGAACCCTTCGAGAGATTGGGAAGAAGCGTTTCGAGGGCATCCGAGAATCGGGGACGATCCGGTGAAGTTGAAGGAGAAGTTTCCATCCTCGAGTGGGGATTGGGCCATGGGAGAACAATCGAACGCGATGGCGACGGCGACGGAAGAGACGTTGCGAGAGTTGGGGGAGATGAATGTGAAATACGAACAAAAATTTGGACGGATTTTTATCATATGCGCGACGGGAGTGTCGGCGGAGTTTGTGTTGGCGAACGTGAAGGATAGGATGGAGAACAGTCCGTGGGCGGAGATGATGGTCGCGGCGAGAGAGCAGATGAAGATCACGGAGCTGAGGTTGAAGAAGCTAAACTTGAGCTTCGGCGACGAGAACGGAAAAGCGTCGTCTTCGATGAAGAAGAGGGTGAAGGTATTGAACGAACAAACGGTAATTAGCAGTAGCGCTGCGAATAGCGAGAAGAAAAAATCGCCAATCACGACGCACGTGTTGGATACGGCGTTGGGGAAACCGGCGGAAGGTATTAAAGTTACTCTGAATAACCGGAGTTCGGCGGCGTCTTGGATTTCGAAGGAAGGGTACACCGACGCGGACGGGAGGGTGACAGATTTAATGGGAGGGGATGATACGTTGTTTGCTGGAGATTACGAGCTTGTTTTTCACGTGCAAGAGTACGTGCGAATGACGACTGGGCAGAAGAGTTTCTATCCGGAGTGTCCTATACGATTTACGGTGTTTTCGGGAAGAACGAAAGAGCATTATCACGTTCCTTTACTTTTGAATCCGTTTGGGTACGGAACCTACCGCGGCTCTTAAGATCTACCTGAATGAATGCTGTTGTAAAATATGATGATTTGCTCCTATTTACGATACTCTAATACCTCTCGCATCCTTTTCTAAGAGTTCTTTCAGGCGAACGGCGACTTTATTTCGACCGTTTTCACCTTCGTCTCGACCAATATCAACGTCGTCCCACTTCTCGATCGGTACGCATTGAACGACGCTACCTATCATCATGCACTCTTTCGCGCGTCTCTCTAAAACTAATTCTCGGAAGCTACAATCTCTTCGTTCGCATTCGACGACGCCGACATCCGCCAACAACCCTTTCTCGATGAATTCAAAACATCTTCTCATCGTTACGCCGTCGAGAACGTCGTCAACTTTCGGCGCTATAAAGATTCCCCGGTCATCGACAAACGCCACGTTCGCGCTCGGTCCTTCTAAAACTTTCCCATCGTTTGCTACCCATATTCCAACATCGCAGCCGTGCATCTCTGCGTCCGTGGTTATCATACAATTTTGTAAATAATTCGTCGATTTAATAGTCGAAAATGGTTTATTCTTCACCGCAATCGGTGTCGTTCGAGCGCGCAACGCTTTCGTCGTTTCTGTTTTCGTCCGCTCGATAACCACGCAATAAAAATTGCTCCCTTCAGCGCACTCCTTCGCGGATAGGGAAAATCCCCCGACGCCGGCTGTTAAATAAAACCGAGCTTGCATCATTGAAGAACAACAATCAGAGGAGGAAATACTCCTCCCGCGTTGTCTTCTCTCTTTCTCCTCAAACGCCGCCGACACGGTCTCTTTCACTATTCGCGCCAGCGAATCCAAACTCTCCAATCCTTTCGGGAAGGTTAGAAACGCCATCTCCGCGCTCGTTTGCAATCGGTCCAAATGGTAATCCAAGTCTTGAAACGTTCTCGTCTCCGCGTCGATAGAAACCGTGTCGAACACCGCGTGCCCGCGATGAAACCCGTGGTCGTCCACTTTCATCACAAACGACTCGGAATCTGTCGTGATGGCCCGAACGTGCGACGAGTACATGGCGAGTTGTAAACAATTTTCATCGTCATCATCCGGAGTGCTTTTCTCCCGGTGTAACTGTAAGAAACGCTCGCCGGAAAGGACAGGGATTTCGTCAAAGACTTCTTCTTTATCTTCTTCGACTTTTGCTCGTCGTCTGAATCGTAATCGCTTTATTATTATTCGTTCGCTTCTTTTGCTCCTCGAGTTTGTGAAAACAGTTGTTGTTGTTCTCGTCCTCGTCATCATCATCATCTTCTCCGCAACAAACATCTCTTCCGAAGCAGAGAAAGAAAAGAATTCCCCTAGTAGACGGAGTAGACCCCTTTAATTACGCAGAAGTCTCTGATACTACTACTACTACTACTACTACTGCAACTGTGCACTACTATTGCTCTCCGCGACAACTTCTGAAGAAGCAGAGAAAATATAAGGATTTCCCCTAACAGACGTTTTAGAGTAGACCCCTAAAAAATATCTCAAATTGGACATGCAGCTGTTTTTTGCACTTTTTTCTCAGAATTAATTAAGCAAAGAAAACCCCCAGCTTTGCTCGAAGAAGAAGTCTCTGATACTACCGATACTACTGCTACTGTTGTTATTGCTTAAACACCACTCGGCGAAGCATTCATCAAAGATGTTCGAAACGCAAGTGGCGGATTTGCTGCAGCGCGCCGCCGGAGAGTACATACGAGGCATAGATAAAACGGCTTTGAAAATCAGCGTACTTTCCGGCGACGTGATTTTACGTCGGTTACAACTGAAACCGGAAGCGCTCGAGCGGTTGAACTTACCGATTGATCTCACGAGAGGCGTCGTCGGGAGTTTGAGGGTAAAAATCCCGTGGGCAAAGTTAGGAAAGGAACCCGTGGTGGTGACGATATCGGAGGTGTTCGCGTCGGCGAGACGGTTGAGCGCGGAGGAAGTCGCGAAGCGGGCGAAGGAGAGGAGAGAAGAGCATAAAAAGGAGGACGAAGCGGCGGTTGAGAAAGAAGGAGAAGAAGATGAAGATGGGAAGAAGAGGAACGATGAGAAAGTTGAGAGACTAGATAACGCTGAGAGATTATGGCTCGTGAAACGTTTGTTCGATCCAACGCACCGCGAGGAGGAGGGAGGCGGCGGCGAATTTAGGGAAGGGGAGCACGGCGGAGGAGACGACGGAGGATTCGTGCAAAAGTATGCGAAAATTATACTCGCAAACTTACAAATTTCGATAGAGAATATACACATTCGGTACGAAGATGAAGTGACAACTCCAAACCACGCGTTCGCCGCCGGGTTGACGATTCGTAACGTCAGCGCGCACACGGTTGATAAAAATGGGAATCCGGATTTCGTAAAATCGGCGTCGTTTGCAGAATTTCGGAAAAAGTTAACGTTGGATGGATTCTCGATTTACTTTGATAGCGAAGAGGAAGAGAAGAACACTAAAAATACGACTACGAGCAATGATAATAATAGGAAGCAGCGCGTGCCAAATGTGTTTTTTACGGAAAATCCAGATCCGAATGCAAAGGATATGCAGCAATGGTTAAATGTGTTCATGCCGGCTTTCCGAGACGACGAAGACGACGAAAAGGAGAAGGACGTTCTTAGATATAATCGAATTTTGCAACCGATTTCTGGCTCGTTCATCTATACGAAACGCGCAGACGAGAGATTTGACGATGGCGAAACACCTCGTCAACTCATGGAGTGTTACGTTGATACTGCTGGCGTACGTCTTAAACGTGCACAATATCACAATATAGCTCGAGTTTTGGAAGCGTTCAAAGTCCATCAGTTGAGAAGTGAAACGGAGCATTTGCGGCCGAATCTCTTTGAAGGGGAGTCACCACGGAAACATCCTCAACTGTGGTGGAAGTATGCTATTTTAGCCGCGCAAATGAAAATTCGAAAGCGGCGGCAGCGCGCTTTCGCTAGCGCCCTAAAATGGGAAGATATCGTCGACTTGTCTCGAAAGAGAAGACGGTTTTTGACGATTTATAATCAACCGGGCGGCGCAGACAATGACGATCTTCTCGATGAAGTATACGAAATAGACTCAAAAATATCTTATCACGCAGCGATGACCTTCCGATGCATCGCACATCTCGAGAGAGAGCGCATGAATGATACCAATTCAAATTCTATCGCTCTCGCAGCCGTCCATGACGCGAAGAGATACTACGCGAAGGAAGTTCTTCCTCATAAAAAGAAGGGAAAGATTTCAGCGTGGTTTGGTAGTTACTTTAGTAGTGGTAGTGGTACTAGTGGTGATAGCAGTAGAAGTAGCGCTCTCAAGGACGATGAAGAAAAGGAAGAGAGAAACGAACAAGTGGGCTCATTGTTTAGCGACGATGATTTCACAAAACTCGAAGAAGTGTTTGACGTGAAGACGATCGAGTCTCAACAAAAATCTGCTGAAAGTTCCTGGAAAGGAAAAGATCTATCAGTTTCTCTTAACGTATCGAAAATGTTCATCGCGATAACGGAAAATGACAATCGCGATATTGTCAGTTCAGTCGCGCTAGATCTCAGAGCTTCTAGGGGTGTTTACAAGAATGGAAATGCGACGAGTTTTCTTAATATTTTAGGTTGGGTGGTTGATGCGAATGGAACAAAAATATTACAATCCGGCATTGACAGGAAAGCCGAAGGCACTATTGCATCCTCCACAGTTTCTTCAAATGGAGCACTTTCCGTGTCTTACGAAGAGTATCCGCCATTCGATGTGGAATTTTACGATTCGAAAGCTGTCGTGATCGCCGCGCCGACATTCTTAGTCGTTGAAAAGCGCTTCATCGACTCAATCACTGGATTCTTTGAAAAACCAGCGTCTGACGAACTTACCTCAGAAGTCCTCGGAGATTTTGCGGAAGAAATTGCGAATGCAACTAGTAATGTCGCCAAGCGTACTGCTTCTGGTTTGTCTAGTGTATTGAATCGAATGAAGTTTGAAATTTCTATCGATGCTCCTAAAATTGCGCTTGTACCGTCGTCGGCTGAGGGAAATACGACGATTAGTTGTGATAAAAAAATTGTCTTGGATTTAGGTAAATTTATAGTTTCCAACGATCCAGAATGCGATCAAGGTAGCGCAAACAGTGGGGTTCGCGGTGATCCAAAGTATAACGCGTTCACGGTGAAGGCAGAGAATCTCGCGGCTTACATCGCCTCTGGTACATTCGACGTCCAAGAGAGACATGAAATTTTACTGCAGGGCGCAAAAGAGAATCGTTCGCGAAATGATTTCGAAGCTTATTTCATCCTCAAACCCCTAAAAATCGGTCTCGATTTACAGATTGCCGGGAGTGGATTCGAAGTATTCGATGAATTGAACAGTAATACAGCGTCGTCTGATGAACAAAATCCGGGAATGATTGCGAAAGCAGACATCCCAGATCTAGCGTTCACACTCTCACCATGTCGGCTAGCGATGATATATAACATAGTGAACTCTTTTAAAAAGAGTCAACAATACGATGAAAAGGATAGAACGCATGATACAGAACGTGTTGCAATTAACTCTCGCACAGATGATGGTACTTCGACAGAGATAGCGACAAGTTCGAAAAGAAGCGAAGGAAGCAAAATAAGTAGAATAATTTCGTCGCGTGTATCTGTTGATGTTTCGCGAGCCTCGGTTGCTTTATGGGGACAAAAAATGGGGTGCAAAGACAACAATACCGTTGTGGATGGCGTATTGTTTGGTGGAGTCGAAAGGTTATCCGAATTTGAGTGCGCAAGATCGGAGCATGCGATTGTTGAAATTGTAGCCACGAGTGCAAAAACAATAAAAACGTCGACAAATATGGACGAAAGTTACGTCATCGAAGCGGGCAAATTAGAAATTTACGACGTGCTTTCGGGAGGATATTTCATTCAGCTCTCAAATTTACCGGCAAAGGGCGAAAGCAAGGGTGTTAAAATGCGATACGATAGCTGGACAAGTACAGATTCACCGACCTTTACGAATTGCTACGGCCAGCTCGAAGTTACTTCAGATATTTGTTTTCTGGGCGTTCGCCGACCAACGATAGCATCCGTTTCTCGATTTTACGATGAGCTATCGCTTGTAATGTCCTCTAATAAGACTTCCCCGTCAGAATCTGAAGTAGAAAATACCAATACGAGCGATTGCGATAACGATGATGATGATGAAAAGGAAGAGGAGGATGTTCCCATAAAATTTCGTCTGGCAGTTAGATTCAAAGAATTATCATTGAGAACATTTGTTGAACCCGAAGATATCGCAAAAAACGGCAATAATCCAGCAGTAGCTTCGATTGGAATCCATGACGCAGATATCGCAATATTAACACAAACAGGGTTGAATCCTATGAAAGTGTTTGGTACCCTTGGTAGCTTGAGCGTAATGAATGAAACGTTACCCGAGTCGCATCCGCACAGATACTTTGTCTCGGTTAAAAAAGAAGAAAATCTAGAGCTTGATCGTGCTGGACAAGAGAAGTCATACTTCGAATATCGCACCTTCAATCGTTCGCACAGGAATTTTCCAGGTCACGAGCAACATCTGCTTCTCAACTTGAAGAAGTCAAAAGTTACTTTTCTGATGCATTTCTTTTCGCAGCTATTAAGGAGCGTTGGTGGATTACTTGCCGATGCAATTCCAATCGATAAGCTTCCTGAAAATGAGAGAAACGCAGAGATCGTGCGGCGAGGGGTAACGCGACCTTCTACGTTTAAGTACGATGTAGCGCTATCCCAAGCCAAGATTGTTGTTCCAAAATCTACTTCATCTCAGGAAGCACTAAGTCTTGATGCAAAACATGTTTCTGTATGCAACAGTTTGCAATGGAAATACGGCGATAGTCATCTAACTCGAGGTGCTGTGTTGATGGATACAATGTCAATTCAGTTAAAAGACTTTGAGTTGTTTATGGTGAACGGGAAAGGTGAGCGCGGCTCCTACCCGGCGTTATTTTGCGCAAAAGGCGAAAGCAATGATCCTGCTCAAGTTTTCAGTCTCGATTTGATATCTCCATCTTGGGATCCCACGGAAAAAATGTGCGCAAAAGAAATGCGTCTCTGCGCGGATGGCGCGATCACCGTAGAACTTGATGACGTCGAATACAATATATTACTTGCCGTTTTGACTGGAAATTTCTCCGAGACGGGTTTCGTCCAGGAACCACTTTTTGAGTACGCGGAAATTGAAGTTCCGAAAGAGAACGGTACAGCAGAAGGCGAAATTGATACTGCGCCTTCTCTCAGTAGCGTGATTACGGTGAATCTACCGGAGGTGTGCTTGTCCATGTTCAATTCACCACGGCTCAACGCGAGAGCATCGCCGTTGGCGAGGCTAATACTCAGTCGCCTCTGGGTTTCCTACGAAACTTTACGAAATGACGCAGACGCGTACAGTGTTCACTTGACTTTGCCTGTTCTGAGTGTCCGAGATGTACGGGACGGAACTGAACCAGCTGTCGCAGAAGTAATCGACCACACTGATAGGTCGTTGACGCTTTTAACGCTGGATTTACTATCTAGAGCCGATAAATTTGATCTTGGAGTAAATCTACAGTCTTGCCGTCTAAAAGTTGATCCTCAATTTCTGAGAGAGGTTTTGTACTTTTTTAATCTTAGAGATGACGAGTTGAGACGACAAATACTCGAGCGGCGTTTGAAGAACGATATCAGTTTCTCGAACAAGGATTTAATATCCCTGGCTCCAAGAAAAGAAGGTGAAGTTGACGATGCTGAGATTATAACCCTCTCTCCAGCAAAACGAATTTTGTGTGACGGATTACACACACCTCTGTGGTGTACCTTGGATGGGAACGGGAGAAAAATAGTTTTACCGCATTCTGTGACGAAGCATTCGTCATCACTAATTTGTGTAGGTAATTTTCGAACGCTTACGATTAGGAATGCTGTTATTGAAGGCGACGTGGAAAGATTTATCAGTCTTGGTACGCGTTCGAATATAATCTATGATAATGTAACCTTTGCGAAACGCAAGGACAACGAACCCATAGACTTTATGAAAGTACCAACAAAGAAGGAGTTGAAAACAACAAGTGCTACAGAGTGTGTTACAACGTGTTCCATCCTAGCAAGAAACGTTGAGCTCTTGGTTCTCGACTCTGATACCACGATGAACCGCGGGAAAACAGCGAAAAATACCAATGCCGGTAGAAATGCATTGTCCGTACAACTGTACGCATCGGTTGACTATAAGTCAATGCCAAGTGAGATTGCGAGATCAAGCACCAGATCAGAATTGAACGCCTTTGTGAACGGCGTCACCGTAAATCTCTGCCGCAGCACCAATGATCCCACTAAAACAAAGTTTTTGCCTAAAACGAGCTTCTTGGAACCAACCGATTTCGATGTAAAATTTATAAAGGATGCGCACGGGTATCAAGTGCGGCTGGTATCTTCTGATGTGCGTTCAAGTTTTGATTCTATGAGTCTTCGTGTGGCGAGAAATTGTATATCGCAACTTAGTGACGTCGTCAAAAAGAAAGTGGCATTATCTACTTTGGTCGCAGCGTGCAATTCCTATCTGCCAATAAGCGCCTCTCGGCATACAAACTTAAAATTCTGGCGCCCAGTGCCACCGAAAGGACTTTCTTTTCTCGGTGACGTGTGCTTTTCCATAGATGCAGATGCACCCGCAACTCCAGTACACTCAATCAGTGACACAGCTGATGTCACCTCTTTACCACTTGGATTCAATTTAGCGTGGCGTTCGCCCTCGAACGATTGTTTTATATGGTCTCCAATACCTCCCAGTGAAGAATACGTAAGTCTTGGATGCATCGCAACAGAAACTGAGAGCATGCCTGACGTTGTGACGATTGGGTGCAAAGTTATCAGACGAGAAGTACTGAAAGAGTGCGAGATATTAGATTGCGCGTATGACGGTGGTGATGATCAACTTAAATTCTGGAGATTAGAGAACAGCTGCGGGACTTTTATCCTTTCGGAAAAGAAAGAGTATGCGAGATCGAGATTTGCTGCACAACTTCGCACTCCCTTAATTCCTGAGGAATTCATCGAAGAGAATTACGAAAATGTCTCGCACGAAGCTGTAATCGTGAGCGATTCAAGTGATGGTGATATACCCATCAAATCTAGCGACGAAACTTCGATCCAAGTTTCTTTGCCGAGAATCGCGCTCACCTTGTGCGAACCGGGTAAGCGCGACCCTTTTATTGCTCTTGGCATAAATGACGTTGCGGTCGTAGTTCGTGGAGTTGAAGGCAGCAATGAGAATGGTATGGCAAGAGACGGTTCTGCCAGTACAAAGATAGATGTAGCGTTCTTCAATCCTCGCGTTGCATCTTGGGAACCCATAATTGAAGCATTCGATGTGTGTGCTCGTTTCAATCGCGCGCTGATGATGACGGACAATACTTGTTTAGAGGACAGCTTAAAGATTTCGATTGCGAATGTGATCGGTGTAAATTTCTCGAGCTCACTCGGTGATGCGATTGTTAAATATCAGCGAGAAGATCATAAACTTTTGTCTTCCGAAATAAGTCCGTCTTCTGAGGCAGTGCCACCATTGTCATCACGGTGGCAGCAGACTCTTCGGAACATATCGAATTCAGACGATGATCGTAATTTCTCCGATTCAATCGCTCCAATACTGAAGAATGAGCTTCGAAGATCGATATATGTTCGATATCAACGCTCCACCAAAGACGATGTAGTTGAAGTAATGCCACAGAAATGTATCGCATTGGACTCATTAACGGCTTTCGGCAATAAAATTTTACCTATTCTAGATAAAAGTCTCGAGCCACCGGATTCAAGGTTCGGAAGTGAAACCACTGATGGATACTTAAATCCGAATATCTCGTCATCTTCACAAATGCGAATGAAAACGCTTCAATTACAGTCAACATTCGTTCTAACGTTTGCAAAGTGTCGCATTAGAATTGGAGCAAATAATCGCAATTTGGTGGACGTAGGAGAATCTGAATTGTATGCTCGAATAAATTTTGCTGAGAATTTAATGAGAACACGCGCTTCTACGTTGATCAAAGCCTCCTCCTCATCGTCGTCGAAGGAAGATTCGCATGTCGAATGCATCTGGTCGGATAAGTTCATCGCGAGAGTTCCGTCGGATGCGATCGATACTTGCTCTGTGCGCATTTCAATAATAGATGCTCGCGGGAACGGTGGCCACGGTAAGATAATTTCATTTTTGAGCGATGTGACTCTGTCCGATTTAATTAATATGGACGACGAGCCATCTCGGTCGAGTACCATAAAGTTACCGAATGATGTTGAAATTCAAGTTGCTTTCGAAGGATACGGTGCAGATAGAACTTCCGGAGGGGAAAGTAATGCGCAAAAATCACTACTATCTTCAAGGACTAGGCAAACTCACATCGGCGATTCAAAAGGTGGCTCGGCAACAAATGCTCTCTCGAGGAAAATTTCTGTGGAATCATCATCTTCTGTGCCATCGTATTATTTGAGTTTGCATCCTAAGGGACCTTGGACGCGACTCATATGTGAAGAGCTGACGCTTTCAGAATCGTCAGATGCGATTGATTTGAGCGAGTTCCTTGATTACAATGATGCAGTAAAATCGAAGGAAAAAAATGTTCTTAAAGCTGTTGTAGCGCGTACAATTGATCCGATAACGCAGAGGATTGAACGAACTATACGGGAACTTTCCCGATTCCGGAACGAAACGGATCGGTCGATTGAAATTTTTGTCGTTCCGGCGAGGATGACACCGGAAAAAACTGAATCTTTGGAAATGAAGGCAAACAATGAGAATGGAACAAGTTTGGGATACGAGTCTCTGAAAAGCAGAAGTAGCGATCAAACGCAGTCTGAGAGAGTACGACGTGTCGTTGAAGAAGCTTTCGAAAACGAGCGCTTTCTTCCTTTCCGAGGATGGCGTTCTACGCATCTTTTACTCACGGAGCGCAAAGCGTGGTGCACCCGCACTGGTTCTAATTCCATGTCTTTGAAAGAAGACTTTTTGTCCGCTATAGAATCAAATAAGCCGACTGACTGGACGTGGGAGGAAGATGAATGGGAAGTTGATACAACACATCCTCATTGCGATGAGGACGGTTTTGCGTACGCGGGAAGCTTTCCAGAATTAAAATATCCTTTTCGCGCTGGGCAGGAGACGAAAAGCGCTCTAAGCTTTGTGAGGATGCGAAGATGGACACGAACCCGTAGATATGTCGTCCCCTTTGGCGCATCTTCAGAAAGTACTGACCGCATGTCTTCGAGTAATAGAGAAAGTTTCGTAGACGTCGAGAACCATCACGTCACGTACCGGACCATCATTGAGGCAGGATGCGAAAAATCGCTTCCAAGCGCTGTTATTGGACCCGATGCATCCTCGCACGTGTATTTTCGTGTCCTAGGTACAGATAAGGAGAGTAATAGCGAATTATTTTCTTCGTGGGCTAAGCCGGTAAAATCCGGCTTTTTCGACAGAAACTTCGATGACCGGTTGAATAGTGAATCGTCTGCGATAGAAGACGCTATGATAAAACGCGCGAATAAACGTGGGGGATTGGCGCTTGCAGACGGAGTGGAAGAATCTGCAGTGCACGTTTGCGAAGACGCTGATGGTTTAAAAGGAAAGAACTGGTTCGTATCCGTTCGATGTGAACACTTTCCGCTCGAAAATGCTACATTAGCGAGCAGAAAACCTTCAGATAAAACAAGTGTCGATTTTCAACGAGCGGCGGCGCTGAATAGCGAATGGATTGTCACATTATCTGCGCCTTGGTGTGTGAAGAACGCGTTGCCGGTGTCAGCCGAAATTTCGCTCAACTCATACGAACAACTACGCGAAAATGAAATGTATTGTTTTAAAAAGAAGTATTCGAAAATTCTTGGTCCGGGTGAAATTGCAAAGACACACTACGTGGATCCAGGAGCAAAGTGCGTAGCTCGCGTAGAGTCAATTACTGGTGGATGGGAACCGAGTCAGCTCATAGATTGCGCGACACCGCTCGATAAGAAATTTGATTATTTTAATTACGGAGTTCCCGTTTCGCCGGCAAGTTGTATAGATGCGGCAAAGAATGATAATAATGCGCCGATTTTAAATTCCGGTGGTTCCTTCACATTTGGAACTGAGTTTACAGACTCCTTAAGCGGTGGATCTTCGGCTAAAAACGGTATTAAATCTCGGGACGCCTTCGAGGTGGTGAAAGTGAGCCACTCCAGCAAGTTAGCTTCTGGAAATAAGATTGCCATGAAATCTTCAGTTAAAATTGTATGTTCAAAATGGGACGAAACTGACGTCGCTTCAACGAGGGTGCTTATTTTATGTTCTCCCATAGTTTTAATCAATCGAACCGGTGATGATATCGTATTTCGCTCATCCGCGATATCTGATGGTGGGAAGCAAAATAAGAATAGAGAAACTTCGAGTAATCCTTCGATGTCTGATGTAGCGATGTCTCTAATAGATGATACATCTGAAATGCGAATCAGCGATGAGAGCCATGTCGACGACTCGTCTGCCCGACTATCGGCGCAGACGGCTTATCTTTCGAAGACGCTACCAACGAACGGTTCAGATTTGAGCGAAGTGTACGTGCTAAAAGGAGGGACTACGGGACGTCCTGAGGACAGAATAACATTCATCGGTGCCGAAAGTGCGAGCGAGCGTCAAGAACAGGCAGCAGCTAGACTAATATCCAAGAATGAGCGTTTAGAGATAGGATGCTCTAAGAAATCTTTATCTGAACCGTTACCAATCGCGGAGCGAGATTTCATATCAGAACGAATCGTCGTTGTAGAGTGTTTAACGAAAGATGGTCAAACGAGCTATCCAATCAGTATCCGCTCAGAGGAACAGCATTATCTTGCAAACATTGGAGATGGGTTGGAGCACACGCGAGGCATGTTCACAGAATGTCTCGCTATCATTCTCGAACCTGCATTTAGCCTCATCAACGATACCGGTGAAAACATTCATCTTACCCAAGTCGATCCAAATAAAGAACATGTGTTTAATGAGAAAAAGGATGTCATTATTTTGCACTCTAAACGCGAGAATAAGCGCGGTGTTCCTTTGAGATGGACTGATACAAATTTGCCGAGAGTACTGTACGCCAAGCGAGAACGTGACGAAGAATGGGTGATGCCTTTTGTGCTTAAATCGACGCACACTGGAGATACGTTACTTCCCATACATAAAAGAGCTGAAGCGTTAGAGGATTTAGATGATTTTTTACACGTCCACGTCGCGAAAACTGAGTTGACGCACGGTTCTTCGCGAGTGCATTTTTCTTTGAGAGTAGGAAATTGTGTTTTAGAAGAGCAGATACTCGGTTCGCCGCCGAGTAAAGAAATGGCGTTGAAGAAGAAGATGCAACAAGATGCCGCCCTCGATCGCGCGGCGAGTAAAAGAGAGAAATCGGTTCCTTCTGCTCAGAACGATGTCGTTGTCTCGAGAAGAGTTACTCTTTCTATACCAGAATTTGTTTTATCGACGATTGATTCGAATGTTGAAGAAATTTTTGTCGTGACATTGAAAGGAATGGATTTAGAACACCAACAATCAATTGTTGGTGCGTCCGCCTCGTCCATCAGATTTGTATTACACTCGCTGCAAATTGATGATATGAGTCCTACGACGCAGTATCCAGTTTTGCTTCGCGTCATGCACGATGCAAAAGAACTTGTAGTACCGCCAATGTTGAATTTTGGTATGCGATCGTATCTCGAGGCGGACGGTACAACGAATGCATACGAAGAAATATTGATAAATTTCTCGAATGCTCCATTGCATATTGCCGCGTATGAACCTTCGTTATGGCGCGCGCTTGAATTTTCCGATCATTTCGTTGATGGATCGAAACAGAGCGCGGTATCTCCAGTTGCGAAAGGAAAAGAAAGCCATCAAGCGGATCCTCAGATATTCATAGAAATGATGAAAATCTCGAAAGTAAGAATCGCCATATCATTTCGCGCGTCGGAACAAAAACGCCCGAAACGTATTAGAAAAGTTTTCCCCGGTATCGTCACCGTTGTCAACTTGGATGAAGCCACGCTTGACTTACGTCCTATGAGACTCGAAAACCAATGCGCGAAAAAATCAACATTTCAGGATACTTTGACAAAGGCGTACGTCAAACAAGTCAAATTACAGATTATTCGATTGTTGACTGGCTTTGATGCGTTAGATTCAGTGGCTTTGGCACTGAATCGTGCATCGATGGGGCTGTCAAAATTGTCCGGCGGGCGCGCGTTGGAAGATCTTTTTGGTGTTTCGCAAGCAGGAGGGAAGAAGCCTACAATGCTCTCATCCGCACTTCGCGAGAAGTTTGCTATCGGTTCGAAAGACAGTCGCGATGACGACGACTCCAATAAATCAGCCGTGAAAACTGGCGCTGCGGTCGTTGGACTGATGGATGGAACTGAAACTTTAGCCAGAGGCGTTTTAAGTGGCGTCACCGGTGTCTTTATGCAACCAGTCAAAGGTGCGATGAAATCTGGCGCCAAAGGATTCGTCAAAGGCTTTGGCAAAGGTCTGGTTGGAGCGGTGGCGCAGCCAGTTTCGGGTGCTGTTGGAATGATGAGTCACATGGCTGCTGGAGCATCGGGCAGTGTTCGTGAGGCGAAAGAACTCGTTGGCTTATCTCACGGCGCTCAATTCGCGAAAAGAGTCAGACCGGCGAGAGCTCCTTCAGCTGATGGAATATTGCGACCTTTCAGTAAAGAACTATTGAGTTGTGAAAAATTATGGAGAGCCATATCGAGTTCGAAGAACATCTCGAGAAGAGCGTTTGCGAACGAGCACTTTGCGTGGCAAATTAATGTTGGAAAGAATATGGACATTACTCAAATTTTAATGCGTGACGAGAAGAGCAAAGTTTTACCGGCGAATGCGAATTTCACCCTTTTCGCTACGAATTACCGATTATTGCTCGCGATGACGAGTTCAAATTCAACGCGGTCGCCGGTTAGTACTCCGAGCTCCTATCGGATTTGTTGGGATATATCATGGTGCAACATTGAAATGGCGTATGTTAGAAGTGCTCTAGAAAATAGAAGCGTGGGAGATGCGATTTGTATCAAACTGAAGCGTCCAAGTCTTTTAGAACGAACGATAAAAAACAAGGCAAAAAAAGCGGCGCGCGAGAAGAAAATAAAGCAAAAGCGACCAGAAAAATTTCTGTTCCGTGAAGATGAATTGACCAGAATAGTTCCCTTGGGTAAACAAAGCGCGCGAGATGGTGATGATGAAAGTTTTCATCGGTGGGTGTGCGACCAGATCTTACATCACTCTCGAACGTTCGGAAAGGTGTATATCGTTTCACAGGCTTTATCTAGAGGAAAGGAAGGTTCAGATGCCGTAAAAAAACAACCCCGTTTGGATGAAATCAGTGAAGAGAGTTCCGAAGACGAAGGAGACTTGGTTTTATTTTCCGATAGCGATAGCCTGAGCGCAGAACGAATTCTTCGAGATGAAGGCGGCGAGTTCACTTCCGAGAGCGAGGATCTGGATGGCGACTTTGATGAGGACGATTTCGACGACAACGACGACGGAGAAGAAGGTAAGAAACACGGTTTAGACTGGGAATTAGAAGAGGATAGAGATTTAAAGAGATGAGTTATTCCGTCGCTTTACCGATAAAGTGCATGAGCATTAATTTTACTTTTTATTACTGCTAACCAATCGTGCGGATAGTAAAGCGAGCGAGCACACCGATGCCACTCCGAGCATGGCGATTTCTGCTCTGGTCCAATCGTTGAAGAAATAGTGCGTGAAGCTGCTCGTCTCTGATGATTTTATCGTCTCAATTTTTCTTGTTATCGTCTTTGTCGTCGTCGTCGTTGTTTTAGTCTTATTACTCTTTGTAGTAGCGCTCACTAAATCTTGTCCCAGCATCTCTTCAATGTCTCGAATGCCCGGGATGCTTCCTTCGCCCCCATCGCATTCGTCCTCGTCCTCGTTCGTCTTCTTCTTCGACGAAAGTTTCTTCCCGTTTACGGAAATTGCCAACTGTCCACACGCACCGGCAATATCCGAACCCATCTCTTGTCTCACCGTCGTCGTCATCCCGTACTCTTCCCTTAATATCGTGTTCATCGCCTGTATGTCCTCCATCTCCGGCCTTTCGTGTCCAGCGATGACGTCTGTGGGATTATACGGGATGAAATTCAACACAACCTTCTTCCCACCCAACAAATCCCCGAGCAACCTCGCGCACTCTTTAGTATCATTTATACCTTTCAAAACGCAATATTCCACCAGCATAGAATTCTTCTCACTTTTCGCTAAATAATCGTCCAAACATCGCATCAGCTCGTCCAAAGGATACGCCGTCGCCGTGGGGACAATTTTCTTCCGAATCTCCTGCGTTGGCGCGTGTAAACTCAGCGCCATCGACACCGTCGGACAATCTTCGCTAAACCTATAAATGTTTGGAATCACCCCGACAGTACTCACGCAAATCTTCGGACACGGAATGTTAAATCCCATCTGATTTTCGCTTTGTGACATGCACCGAATGGCGTCCACGACGGCGTCGTAATTGTTCAGCGGTTCACCCATCCCCATAAACACGATATTCCTCACCCTCGGCTCGATCCTTCTCGCGTGCGCGACTTGCTCCACAATCTCCCCGGTCGTTAAATTCCCGAGTTCTCCCATCGTCCCCGTCGCGCAAAACGTACACCCCATCTTACACCCAACCTGGCTCGATATGCACAACGTCGCCCCCAAACCTTTCTTCCCTTCCGCTCGCCGCCCTTTCAAATGCCGAATAATCACCGCTTCCACTCTGTGCCCGTCTTGTAACTCCACGATTAACTTCGTCGTCGACGCGTCTCCGGACGTTTCCGCGACCGCAATTCGCGTCGTGAGTAAACTAAACGTCTCTGGCGCTCGATTCCTTGCCCAAAGCGGAATCTCTTCGCACCGTCGTAAATCCAGCTCCACGACGCATTTTCTTCCTCGCTTTCGTTCGTCTTCCTCTTTCAACTCCTCGCACACGAGTCTCTGCGCTTCTTTCAGCATCACCTGGTAAAACCGCTCGGCTTTTTTCCGCTCTTTCGCTTTCATCGTCGTCATCGAAGCGTTTCGTTCGTTTGTTTTGCTCGTTGTCTTCTTCGTCTTTAAAAACGTCTTCTCGTTTTCCTTCTCGGAATACTCCTCCTCGTCTTCTTCTCCTCCTCTTCTAAAACCGCCGTCATCTTCCTCCTCCTCCTCCTCCTCCTCCTCGGAGGACGAAAACGATAAATCCTTTCCTTTCTTCCCGTGCGGGCCTCGGAGAAGAAACTCTATGACTTTCTCTCGGTCAAACACGGAAAAGAAGAGCTGCTCGTTTTCGTCGTCGTCGTCGTCGTCGTCGTCGTTTCCTTCTCTCGCGCCTCGTCGTCGCATGTTGTGTTGCGTTTCAAAAACGTAATGAGCGAGTTTTGAGGGAAACGAGCAGCCGAATGAAAACTTTTGTCAGAAATCGATTTTGCGCGAAAGACTTTCATACTCTTTTTTCGCGCGAAACGAGAGAAAATGCGCTGGTGCTCGTCAAATCCTCCTCCTCTTCCAGAAGGAGGAGGGGTGAAAACGCGAGGGCAGAAAAGACGACGAGGGGAGAGAGAGATTCTTTGTGGGATTTAATCGTGAATAACGACGATGTGAGTTTCCAACACATTCTTCCGAGGTTGAATGCGACTGATGTGAAATTCTTGTACGGGGTGAATAGTGAAACGAGAAAGATGATTAAGAGATCGTCTCGCGCGGAAGATTTGGAAAGGATGTTTTGGATTAAAGAGATGTCGTCGATATCGACTTTGGGAGTTGCGTGGGAGCATTGTCCGTGGGGCACGTATAATAACGTTGAAGAAGAAGAAGAAGAAGAAGAAGAAGAAGAAGAAGAAGAAGAAGAAGACAAAGAGGAGTTGGACGAAAGAGATTTCTGCTACTCAGTTGCTGAAACGAATAAACTCGAGTTGCTCAAGTGGATACGAGAGGAGAAAAAGTGTGAGTGGGATGAAGATACGATTAATGTGGCCGCAGAACAAGGTAATCTGGAAATGGTCAAGTATTGCGTTGCAAATGAGTGTCCTATCGATGCGTGGGCGTGTGCACGTGCTGCCTCACAAGGTCACCTCGAGTGCCTCAAATACTTACACGAAGAAGTCAAAGCGCCTTGGGATTCTCGGACTGCCTCTTGGGCGGCTCAAAATGGTCATCTCCACATACTCAAATATCTTGTTGAGCGTAAGTATGATAAATATAGCGAAGTGGCTTGTGCGAATGCAGCAAGGTTCGGCTACTTAGACTGTTTGAAGTACTTGCGCGAAACCGCCAAAGCGCCTTGGAACGAGATCGCCGTACGCTGCTCGCACGAGAACAACCGCCCCGAATGTGTACAATACCTCCTCGACAATAACTGTCCTCTCCCACCTAGTTGGCGATACGAGGATGGAACTTTACACACATCATAGTCATCATAGTCATCATCACACGTCCAAAAGCTCGTAATACTATACAATAATCGCACATACAAAAACTCGCGCAGCACACTTTTCCATTTAGGGGTTTGCCTTGACGCTTCGAGACAAAATTCGACCAAAAGACGCGAGAAAAAGAAAGCGCACGATACGAATACGAAGAAGAAGTTAAAGAAGAGGAAGAAAAAGAGGAGGAAAACAGACGACTTCTTCTCTCGTTTTCTTCTGTTTGCGATCACACCGCGCGCTCGGTTCCTCCTCGAGAGGACTTTGACACGGCGCAAAGATCTTTGAAGAAGATAACGACCTTTGGGGAAAGATTTGAGCACGGAAAGAAGAGGGAGTTTATACGGAGTTCACGCTCGCGAGGAGATAAAGGAGATTAGGAGGAGCATCATCATCATCATCATCATCGTCTCTCTGAAATCTCTGTTAATGGGTTTTCCATCATCTTTGCCTCGCCGTGCGCTTTTAGAGAGCGACACGACGTTCGCAGAGGCGTGCGACGCGTGGTGGGCGTCTCACCTTCAGGAGCAGCAGGAAGTGCAAGAGGAGGAAGAGGAAAAGATAAACCCCGACGAGGGCGAGGACGAGAACGGCGAAGATACTAGCAACAGCAGCAACGCCGATGATGATGATGATGATGATTCTTCCGCTTCTACCGCTACCGGTTTCGTCGTCGAGTGGACGGATGACGAAACGACAGCCGAAGACGAAAGCGAAGGCGTCGTGAAGAGATATTGTCCGTGCGAACTAAACACGTGGCGAGGTTTTAGCGAAGATGGAACGAGAGAATGGGAGTGTGCGGTAGACGATAGCGAGAAGACTTCGACGCCTTTTGAGACGTCGGTGATGTTAATCATAACTATGATTGTGTTGTGTTTCGCGTTGACTTTTCGTTTGTGGAAGAGGAAATGGCAAAGTAGGAGACGGGAAATAGAGGAACGCGAAGACTTGGAAGCGTCGGTGAGGTCGGAGAGTGAGATTAAGTTTAGGACGCAAGATGAGATGTACGAGCATTGGAAATCGTGCGTGCAACCGGACGGGACGAAAGTTATATGCGTGGAAATTGAGCCCCGGAGAAAGAAGAATTTCGACTACGACGAAGACGATTTAGTGATACCGCTCGATGCAAACGGAAACGTCGTGGTTACGGTCGCTGATAGCAAAAATAATAGCAGTGCATTTAGTGTGCTTCCGCCACCGGTACCTCCCGTCGTTCGCGCGAGACCGACTGTACTCCAACAACATCTGTCCGGCGACGAAATAGGACGAGGAGAAGAGGAAGAAGTAGAAGTGGAAGTAGGAGAAGATAGAGAATTCGGTTACGATGTCGAAGAGGCAACACGTACCACTGCATTTCCCGAGTTACAAAACCACGGACCAGAACACACCGTTGGTCGGAGGAGAAGACGACGTAACTCTTCTGTAGAATTTGCAATCCCCGCGGTTTCTGATTTAGCGTACGAAGAAATCGAGCACGAAGAGTGGGCAGATGATACTGAAAACATAGAAGACGACAGTTTGTAAAATATTGTATGCATACATGCAGTTCACGCGTGACAATACGCGCGACGAGAGCTCTTTCAACAACGACGACAGAGAAGGATCCGCGTCTCCACGTCGGCCCAAAATTCTTTTTCAGCCTCTTTCGACCATTCGGCTTTTGTTTTCGAAGCTATGATTTCGAATCTGCTATCCTTTCGGTAGGCTACTTCTTCTAAAATGACATTCGGTTTGGATTCGCATTCTTCAAAGGACGGGATGACCCAGGTTTTGTCGGAGACGCGAACGACAGCTTTCGCGCGAACGAGGCGGAAAGCTTCATTCTGTTCGTCTTCGTTTTTCGTCTGAGGCGCGCACCGGCTTTGAAAAAACTCGAGCACTTTATCGCGACGAAAGATATCGTCTGGGTGGAACAAAAAACCTCGACTCGAGTAATCCTCGGTATCGTGCGTCGAGAGGTGCGGTTTCGCGCCGGGTTCAACCGGCGGCGTCAACGCGAGAAGTTGAAAAGGCCGCGAGATGCCTTTAACTTCTTTTTCTAGCGATGACGATTTTAACGACGAATTTTGCGAATCGTGCGACGACGTCGCTTCTCGATCAATCGCCACAAATGGCGAGGTCTCGGCGTTCTCGTCGAACAAATCCATCGCAAATTTAACCACGCGCTTCTCGGGATACAAACTCGCCGCCCACTCTCGAAACCTGCGTCTCGCAAAGCTTTCCGCTTCTTCTTCTTCTTCGTCTCCTCCTCTTCCTCCTTTTTCTCCCGAGCACAAATCCAATTTCGATCCGACCAAAACTTCGCTCATTGACACTTGGTCCCGAAACATATCGCTCTCTCGCACGCGTTTCGCTTCCTCCTCCTCCTCTTTTCCAACCGACAAAGAAGAACACCCGACCGCCCTCGCGTCGACGACGCACACCATCCCTCTCAAATCGACGTGTTCTTTCAAATGTTCATTCTTCGTGAACAAATCGTACAACCCGCTCGGGTGTGCCAACCCGCTCGGCTCTATCACTAATCTATCCGGTTTCACTTTTTCTAACACGTGTTTGATGGCGACGAGGAACGGCATCGACCCGCTCGCCGCGCAGCACACGCACCCGCCCGGGATTTCCTTCACGTAGATGCTGGAATCTTCATCATCATCTCCTCCTCCTTTCTTCGCCGCTGCTGCTTCTAAAACCGCGCCGTCGATGCCTAAACTCCCGAACTCGTTCACCAGTATCGCAATCTTTTCTTTTTTGCTTCTTTTTTCGTTCAAACCTTCGCTCTTTTTTCGACCGCTCTCGAACACCAACGCGTTTCGTATGAAGGTTGTTTTCCCGGCGTCGAGCATTCCGGTCACGACGGTCACTTTCGTTCGTCTTCTTCGTGCTTCCATTTCACCACGTGCGAGATTGTACACGCCGCGGCGACTACAGATGTGCCTCGTCGAAAGCAGGCGTTTCAGCTTTAGGAAAGCTCTCCCACGTGTGGTCGTTCCTCTTCCTCTTCCTCTCGCGCGTTGTTTGATATAAAAGAAGAGTCATCTTTGTGAAGTTCTGCGTCGTGCGTTTCAAATCGTTCTTTACTCTTCATCGCATCCCTCTCTGTTCCTGCGTTGTTGTTGCGGATTGAAACGCGCAAACGACGACGTCCAAAGAGCGCTCCGCGTGCACGCGCGCTCTCTTTTTCTTCTCAACGAGGAGGGTGTTTTACTCGACGCCTGAGAACAACAACAGCAACAACAACAGAGATGATGACGATGAGACGATGTTGCGGGGAGGAGATTCCTTTTGCAGAACACATCTGAGTTTACTAAGAATGGCAACATCGAGAAGACCACGCGAAGACAAAGGACGAGAAGAAGAGGACGACTTGTACTGGTGCTGAAGAAACGATGACGTCGTCCTCGCTTCTTCTGGTTCCACCGAAGCCACTTCCAGCGTCTCTGATGCAAAACGAAACGCTCTCGACTGGGTGTTCAAATCTCGACCAAATACTGAGAGGCGGCGTGAAGACGAAATCGATGACGGAGTTCGTCGGAGAGAACGGGAGCGGGAAATCGCAGCTGTGCTTGCAGCTGTTGCTAGAGACGGTGTCGGGTCGTCGTCGTTTTGGAGATGATGAGGATGATGATGATGATGACGATGGCGGTTTCAGCGCGGTGTACGTGACGACGGAAGGACAGTTCCCGGTGGAACGGTTGCGAGAGATATGGAGGGAGCGGCGTAAGATGCAGCGGAGAAGGCAGTGGGAGAAGGAGAAAAGGAACGTCAAGAATAACGACCCCGGTGTTCGGGAGGAGGAGGACGCGCAAAGGAGGAGAAGAAAAGAAGAAGAACGAGAAGACGAGGAAGACGAGAGGAGAGTGTTGGATTCAATTTACGTGTTCCAAGCGATGGGAAATGCGGAGAATTGTTGGGAGGTTTTGCGGTCCGTTTCTACAGTTTTATGTAGCACAGAGAGTCGCAGTAGTGGTGGTGATGGTAGTAATAGTAACAGGAGGAGCAAAAAGAAGAAGAGGAAGGAGAAGAATGGCGGTGAAGATGAAGAAGATGAAGAAGATGAAGAAGAAAGAGAGATTCGTCGGAAACCGGTTAAATTGATCGTCATTGACTCGCTCACCGCACCGTTTAGGGAGGATTTAGAGGAAGACGACAGAGCCAAAAGCGAAAAGCAGCGAAACGCGCAACGGGTAATTCTTCGAGCGCAGTTTTTATACAGGATTACGCACTTGTTGAAAGAGTTTGCGTGGAAACACGATTTGGCCGTCGTGGTGACCAATCACGTGGTGGATTCTTTCGACGACGAAGACGATAACAGCATCGCTTTTAGAAATAATATCAACGTCGCGACGAAAAAGAAGGAAAGCACCGCGGACGTCTTGCGCGCTTCCAACGACGACGCGCGAAACGCGAACGATCACCGCGGCTTTCAATCCATACACCAGGGAGAACGTACGCAAGGAGAAGAAAAAAATACCGAAGAAGAAGACGCCGATTGCTACGGCAAACGCGCCTTCCCAAAACGCTTCTTTACCTCCAACCGTTTCGTCAAGCCTGGTTTAGGCTTAGCCTGGGCAAACTGTCCAAACTCGAGCGTCTTTCTCACCCGCGACGACAACGGCACGGACGGAGGAGGAAACAGTTCTCTTCGTCTTCGCCGCCGCCGCCGAGCGGACGCGTTCCGCTCGCCCTTCGCCGAGGCGCGATCCTGCGCGTTTCGCATCGAAACGGAAGGCATCGTAAACGACGAAGACGACGACGAGTCAGGAGTTGTGATAGATAGATAGATAGATAGAGAGAGAGAGAGAGAGAGAGAGGGAGAGAGAGAGAGAGAGAGTCAGAAGAACATTTTTTAGAGAGAGAGACAAGAAGCAAAATATCTTCAGAACTTACAAAAAATCTTTATCTGGTCCCGCATCAAAGAATCAAATGCAAACTCAATGCGTCCGATGTCTTCTCGCCGCATCGTCGTCGTCGTCGTCGCAGAGGGGCGCGTCTACGTTCCCCGTCGCCGCCGGCCGTCGTCGTCGTCGTTCTCTATATCTTCGTCGCGTCGCAGCGGAAATGGAAAAAGTCGATAACGCTGATAATGACGATGTCAACAACAACAACAACGTATCATCGATTCAGTTGATCCGCACAATCAACAACGCTTCGAAACAGAATTCGGACGACGAAAGCAGTGAACAACTTGAAGATAAAATATTCGCGCTGATGGACGCGCTCGAGCGAGAGCAAGAAGATGTTGAGAAAGATTTGGGTTTAGTGGGTGGCACGTTTTCGTTGTTGTTCACGGGAGGCGCGACGGACGCGAGCGAGAAGGAACGGAAGCAGAAAGAAGGAAAGATTGGAAGTTTCGTGACGAAAGTGACCGGGTCGTCGTCGTCTGCGAGGAAAAAGAAGACGAAGTCCTCTTCTTCTTCTTCTTCTAATTCGAAAAACTTTCAAATCATCGACCTCGAGAACGAGCGCGTTGAAAACCGGGCAGATTTGCTCGTATTCAATCGCGTTCCGATTTCGGTACGAATATTCGGAAGTTGCGTGAGAACTACGGGAGACGATGGTAGTAATAATAGCGCGAGCTCCTCGGCGGCGGCTTCTCTCGCTCCGTCGGCGACGCGTCCGAGATTCTCGGTCTGTTTCACGCACGCGAAGATTGAAGTCTTTGGCAAAGAAAGAGTTCGCGTTCCTCTGGAACGTTTCAACGCTCGCGGTTGGATTGACGTCACCTACGTGGACGATTTGATCAGACTCGGCGTCGGCGATAAAGGAAGTCGCTTCGTCACCGCTCGACTCAAAAAGAGCGAACAAAGAAACAACCCCGAGTAGAAGAGATGTACTTCTACTCCACGTTTTTACAAAGATGCGCGAAGCGGCAAAGCGCTCTCGCTCTCTCGCGCGAAAGAGAGAAAGTCGGAGGATCCCACGACGACGAACTCAGACCGAAACGCGGTGACAGACGATGATGCGCGCTTTTTGGTCGCTTTTGAATAGTAACAGCAGCGTGTATAATTAGATAGATGCCAGATGTAATTAGAGAAAATTAGAGCGTAGTTTAGAGCAATTTTTCGAGTCAAATATTCGCCACAAACGAACGCTTTTGAGATGATGATGGACGAGGATCGCGCAAAAGACGACGACGATTCAGAAGGAAACTTCGACGACGTGAACGAGGACAAAAACGACGGCGATCGATTCTTCTGCAAAAATCCAACCGAACGATGGGCGGACGTCGACCCGCTCTGCGCTCGAGCCGGCTCGGGAATCTTCACCGATGTTGATGACTTTGACGGAGAGGGAGATGGTTTTTCCCCGGACCCGTCGTTACTCTCCTTGGTCCGGGAGAACATAAAAGTCCTCGTCGTCGGCGCCGGAGGTTTGGGGTGCGAACTGCTGAAAGATTTAACCTTGTCCGGGTTTAAACACATCGACGTGATCGATATGGACACCATCGACGTGAGCAACTTAAATCGACAGTTTTTGTTCACCGAGGAGGACGTGGGTGAGCCAAAGGCGACGAGAGCGGCGCGAGCGGTGAATCGGAGAGTACGAGGCGCGAAAGTTACGGGGCATTATAAAAGAATAGAAGATATGGAGGATAATTGGTACAGGCAGTTTCACGTGGTCGTGATGGGTTTAGATTCGATCGAAGCGAGGAGGTACATAAACAAAGTGTACTGCTCGTTTTTAGAGTTTGAGAGAGAGTCCGGCGAGGCGAGGGAAGGGACGTGGACGCCTTTGATTGATGGAGGGACGGAAGGGTTTAAAGGGCACGCGAGGGTGATTATTCCCGGGAAGACGCCGTGTTTTGAGTGCACGACTTGGTTGTTTCCTCCGCAGACGACGTTTCCTTTGTGTACGATTGCGGAGACGCCGAGGAGCGCGGCACACTGCATAGAACACGCGAAGATTGTGCAGTTTCCGGAGGAGTATACGGACGAAAAAGAAGGAGGAGTAAAAGGCGGCAGCGGAGGAGGAGTAACGTTCGATGGCGATAATCCAGATCACGTGACGTGGGTGTACAAGCGCGCGTTGAAACGCGCGGAATCGTTTGGGATTCCCGGCGTGACGTACAATCACACGTTGGGCGTGGTGAAAAATATCGTTCCCGCGATTCCGAGCACGAACGCCATCGTTTCCGCGTACTGCGCGTTCGAGGCGTTTAAAATCGCCACCGGGTGTTTGAAATCCATGGACAATTACGTCATGTACGCTGGATCGGACAAAGTGTACCAAAACTTGATGAAATTGTACAAAGACGAGGGATGTTCGCAGTGCGGTCGAGGTTTGTTCGTTCAGCGCGTGTTTGATTTAGAAGAGGCAACTTTAGCGGACGTCTTGGACGCGATTGAAAGCGAACACGAAAATACGTTCGGGAAAAGAGAGAAGGAAAAAGAGGAGGACAACGTGAAGAAGAAGGACAATAAAGAAGGAGATAAAAAAGAAAAAGACGACATGATGGACACCGCCAAAGGCATCACCGGCGTCTCTAGCGACGGCGCGACGGTTTGGATGGGCGGCGTTTTAGCGTCGCAATACGAAGAAAATCTCTCAAAACTTGCCTCGGACGTGTTTTCGGTGACGATTGTAGCCAACGACGACGAAGAGGAAAAGGACGACGACGAGAGTACTCGTAATAAGAAGACCGTCGTCGAGAAAACAATCCACGTCAACTCCGCAAAGTTACCCTCGCCTCTGCGCGTCGGTTTAGTTTTTGAGGCGAAAAGTAGAACGCGTCGTAAAACAAGCAAAGAGGGAAAGGAAAGAGAGAGAGAGAGAGAGAGGAGGTGAGGACAGATACAGCAACAGAGAGAGAGAGACATCGCGTTTAACGCAACGCGTATAAAATTGTACATCAAAGCAGTAATAGAGAAAAAATCCAAAGCAGCAGACCAAAAAACAAACAAACAAAGCGAGACGCGGCAAAGAAAAATTCGAAACGCGCTCTTTTATTTATTTATTTATTACGATGAAGGTCCTCCGCGCAAACGCGACGAACATCAACACTCACGGAGCGGAGAAGAAAAAGCACGTCCTCTCGCTCCTCCTCATCGAATAAGAGAGAGAGAGTCTCAATCGTCTCTCTCGTCTCTCTGAAAATGCGCAACTCTGACGTGTCGTCGAGGGAAGAAAAAGAAGCGCGGGAGACGATTCTGCAAAACGCATCGCTGAAACCGCTGCGATATTATCACGCGGACGAAGAGAAAGCGAATACTACTACTACTAAAGAGAGTGGAAGTGGTTCTTTTTCCGACGACGACGAGAAAGAGAGGGGGTTGGGGTTGTTACCGCCGATATCGCCTCGGGTGTACGTGGGCGCCAAAGATCTGCGATTTAAGGAGACGGATTGGCGGAGATTCGGGGCGTTGCACTTGTTGGCGTGCGCGTTGGCGACCATATGTACCTTGGGGGTGTACGGTATTCTGCAGCAACGAATAATGACCATTCCGTACGGCGGCGACGACGCGAGCGAAGGAGGAGACATTTTTACGAGCTCCATCTTTTTGGTGTTTAGTAATCGAGCGTGTTCGCTCCTCCTCGGCTTGGTCGCGTTGGCGTATACGAAACCGGAGAGGGTGAGTTTGTTCAGTCGGGAGTGGTGGTGGCCGCACTCGAGTATGGAGAATTACATGTACGTGGCGAGTTCGAATTTAGTGAGCACTTTGTGTCAGTACGAGGTTCTGAAGTATTTGAGTTTTGCGCTTAGTACTTTGGCGAAAGCGGCGAAGATTTTACCGACCATGCTGTGGGGGTACATTTTACACGGGAAACGATTTCAGTCGAGCCAGTATTTGTCAGCGATTATTGTGACCACGGGTTGCTTTGTGTTTGTATTTAATTCATCGGTTGTTATTCAGTCGTCTTCCTCGACGGCATCGTCGTCATCGCAGTTGCTACCGCAAGCGTTCAAGGCGGTGTATGATGATAATTATGACTCGATAACCATCGGCGTGGGCATATTGCTCGTCTACCTCGCCGCGGACGGATTCACGAGCTCGTTTCAGCAAAGGCTGTTTCGAGTGCAGAAAACGTCCTTGTTCGATCAGATGTTTTGGATGTGCGTTTTTGGTACCATATTTAGCGGCGTTTGGTTGGTTTGTTCCGGGCAATTGATGTACAGCCTCACTTTTCTTCGCCGGCACCGAAAAATTTGCCAGGACATTGCGATTTTATCCTTATGTTCCGCGTTCTCCCAAATTGCAATCACGTACACCATTCGTGCTTTTGGTGCGGTGACGTTAGCATCTATAATGACCGTTCGTCAAGTCGTCTCGATTGTGTTGAACTCGTTCGTGTATCACGAAAAGTTGGTGCCTTTACAATGGTTCGGCATGGGTTTGATCGTCCTTCCCGCCTTGTTCGGCGGCGATTGGTACAGGAAAGAGTTGGAGCGCGGCGATAGGTCGCACTCTACCTGGGATTTGAAGAAACTCTCCACGGATCCAGTCGCTTCAGAGAAGAAACCGGACGGAAGAGAGCACTTTTATCGCGTCCCGACTTTTCAAACTTTTTCTTTCGCCGCCAAAGGTGCTGCGCCCTCGACGCGCGAGCGAGACGATGAAAATGGATGACGACAAACGCAAACGAGTAGTTTTGTGCGCATAGAAAGAGCACCACGCATTTAGTAGTACCAGCATAGATTTAGTTTTGTATAATGTAATATAATAATAATAGAAGTCGTTGTAGTTAGTATTACCAGTAGATTTCGTTTTGTATGTTGTACTAATAATAGTACTCGTACCAGTCACTCTGTTTAATTTAACAACCCGGGGGCCTTAAACGAGTATTATTTCAGCACGCGACTCATCTCAGACTCCCAACAACAGTTCTGAATACAAAAATCATCAGAACCACTTCCCATGTCGCGCGACAACCTGATGTACCTGTCGTCTCCTTCTCCTCCTTATATATAGTACATTAATTAATTACCAGTTAAAAATATCTTCTCTCTTTTTCCCTCGTCGACCTCAAACTTATACCGTTACATTCCCTTTTATAGCATGTCTGCGCTTTCGGAAAACACGCGCGATCGCGCGCGCGCGAACTACAAAACGACGAGAACACCGTCGCACCGTCTCCCTTTACTCTTTTTCGTTTCTTTCGTCTTCATTTTCGTCTCGAGTTCGGCCACCACCGTCGCGGCGTCGTCGTCGTACGAGTCGCGTCTTTTGGAGAAATGGAAAGGGACCAAGGAGTACGCGAAAGCGGAAGAGCAAGCGAAAGCGCTCGTGGAACGCGTTCAATCGTCGTTAAAAGAAGGAGGAGGAAAGGAGAAGATGACGACGATTTCTAAACAGCGCGAAACGAAAGCTGCGATCGCGACGCACTCGAACATGTGCGTCGCCAGACGGTACATTGATCTGTGCGAGGGAAAGACGAATGAAGGCGAGTGCAATGCAGAACCGGCGTGCTGGTGGGACGTTGCGCAAACGACGCCAAAGTGCACGAATCCGGTTGCTGAACCCACTGAGATGGGTATTGAGTTGGGTGCAGCATTAATGCTGCTCGTGCCCGTGCTCACGTGCGGATTCGGTGGTCTGGAAGGCGAGGCGGCATGCACCACCCTGGCCGCCGACGGCTGGGGGTGCGTGTGGACCGCGGCGGACAGCTCGTGCGGAGTTGATATGACGGAAAGCGCGCTGACAAACATGTTTGGCGATTCGTTCCTCGCAAAGCTCATCGCGCAAGGTTCTCAATGCGGTGAAATTACGAGCGAAGTAGCATGTGTTGATGCCTGCGCTTGGGACGCGACGTTCAGCTCGTGCGGCTCCCGAACGGATTTGAAGACTTCGTTGTACAGTTCGTATTGCGACACGGACACGAAAACGCAAGTTGATACTACCGATTATTGCGAAGTTCTTGGCGCGGAAAAAACGTGCTCGACGTTAACGAGCGATAGCGCGTGTTCTGCGAGCTCCGTGTGTATGTACGACGGAACTTCTTGCTCGGCGAGTATAGATATATTGTTTAAATCGTTGGCAGTCACGTTCGGCGGCAAACTCGCAACGCACATCGACGTGATGACGTGCGCTAAAGCTACAAGCGAAACCAATTGTGCGGAGCTTTCGAACTGCGAAGTTTTATCCTCGAATGGTGAACCGACGTGCGTTCCAACCGACGCGGCGTACGACGCCGCGTTGCCTAACAACGCGTTTTTAGCCGACATGGAAAAAAATGTGTACACATGCGGCATGCACGACTCCTTATCGTGCGCAACCGACAGCAAATGCGTGTGGAGCTGCGACGATTCCGATTGCAACCCGAATCCAAACAGCATCGAAGTGACGTGCGCAGGTGTCGCGAAACCGTACGCGATCTCTACGGGCTGCGGTAGCGGCGTCTCGCTCGACAGCGCCGCCGGCGCCCTTCGCCGGGACGGTCTTCGCCTCGCCGCGACCACCGCGTTTGTTCTTCTTCCTCTTCTTCTTCTTCTTCCGTAAGAAAGAAAAAGAAAAGAGAGAGAGAGTGTGTACACGTGATGATGCGCTCCTCCCGGTTGTATTTTGTTGCCTTCTTCCGAACAACGGGGGCCAACATGTTTCTTCTTTAAAAGTTTTATTTATAATTTAAGAATAAATGAAAAAAGGTCATGCATTTCCTATATAAAAGTCAATTAATGCGAGGACGTGTCGTAACAATTAAGCCACATCGTCGTTTCGTTTTCCTCAACACAAAAAAAATCCTTTAGAAAAGAATACTTCTGTTTCCGTACTTTATTTGGTGACAAGTTCGAACAATTTCGAAGCGTTGAAGACGCGCAGAAGACGCGAGTCAGATCAGTCAAGAAGTGAAAACTTGGCAGGAACGCGCATGCACAGCGCGGACTACACACTTTACCTTCTCTCTCTCTCTCTCTCTCTCGGTTTTAGTGGTAGTATTGTGAGTATTCTTATCTTCGCATCGTCGAGCTCTTTTTGCCGCTTTCGGAGGATTCCGAGATGCTTCTCCTCCTCAAATGTATCAACGAAGAGTGCGGCAAAATCGCGCCGAGAGATGCCAGTTGGCGGAAATCAAAAGTCGTCCTCGACGCGGACATTTGTAAGAAGTGTTTCGACGAAGAGGTGAGGGCGTTGAGACCCGACGACGATTCAGACGATTTAGACGAGGATGAGGAGGAGAGAAAGGAAGAAACGAAGGGCAACGAGAACAGTGACAACAACAACAACAACAACAACAACAACAACAACAACAACAAAACGGATAAATCGGAGGCCGTGCACGACCTAAACAAAGAAAGAGCCAAAGCGAAAAGAGAAAAGCGAAAAGAAATAGCCAAATTAGGAATGAAATCGTGCGCCGCGTGCGCTTCGAAGGAAACCACCGCGGGGTGGTATCGCTCGCACGTCAAAAAAGGAGTGTATTTGTGCCATCGATGTTACTATCGCGAACGGACGATGTTGACCATAAAAGTGTGCGTGGCGTGTTCCACCGATCGAACGAGCGGGAGTTGGTTGAAGAGTAAAACCACCCAAGGCGGATATTTGTGCGTGAATTGTTATTACAAAGAGCTGGTGGCGTTGAGTGGGAAGCACTGCGGAACGTGCGAAAGTAAAACGACGAGCTCGATATGGTACAATGATAAAGAGCGCGCTGGAAAATACTTGTGCGCAAAGTGCTACGCGAGGCAGTGGAAGAAGATAAAGGAAAGGAGAAAAATAGAGGCGGAAGAAGCGAAGAAGATACAACAACAAGAACAAGGACAAGAGCAAGAACAATGTAACTTTTAGAATTGTATACATAATGACCATAATGATCATATACATAATTGTACTACAAATACATAAAATGAACGTCTATCTTTGTTTTTAAGATTTCGTCGTGAACAGTTCTCCTTTCACCCCGTCTGGATTATACCGAACGCTTCCCTTCATGTGGCAACACCAGTAATCCGGTATCACGCTGCTTTCAGGTTTGGCAACCGATTCGATCGTCGTTCCGAGCATCGTATCAAAGTGCAAAAATTTCTTAGAGTTCGCCTCGCCTCCGAGCATTTGCTCCAAAGCCTCTAAATTCTCCGCTGGATTCTCCAACGAGACAACCGTATTTGCGTTTTGAATGGCTACGTTTTGACTCGGGTCGCACGCTTCTACTTTACCATCGTTGCCGCTGTCGTACGCGTCGTGATGTTCGAAGCACCTCCGTAAGGAGATTTTTGTTTTGTCGTCCGCGTTGTGTCGCGTTGTTGGTATGATTTCCATAGGAATCGTTCGCGATTTCTTGAACGCCTCGTTCGTTCTTTTCCCATTTACGACGACTCGAGCAGAAGAATCCGGCGACACGGCACCTTTCGGCATTTGCGGGTGCGCCAAAAAAGAACGTTCCCGAAATTTACCTTTATTTCGCCACTGCTCGACGTTGATGACGTGATCTTGCGGACAAATAAACGGAAGCTGTAAATGCGAACCAGGGAATCGACCGTAGTGCGGGAACCACACTCGATCGATGCCGCAAAGGATCGGCGGTATGATCAAAATGCGATCGAGATGTTTTGCGATCGCAAGCGCTTCATTAACTTGTGCCAGCTGAAAATTCACCAAACGTTCATTTTCCGTGAGCACTTTCTCTTCTTTCGTTGGAATGCTCGGAAACGTGCTATCTCTCTCAGGCCAGCCGCGCTCGACGAATATATCGAATCCTCCGCGAACGGTTTCCTTGTCGTCGTCGATGTCGTCATTTCTACCTTCACTACTAGCCTCGAAACTATCACTACTACTATTATTGTTACCCCCGCTCTCGGTACTACTACGAAAGAAATCTCTCTCTACTCTCGGCGTAAAACTCATAAACTTCCCTCGAAAGTATTCCTCCTCCTCTCCCATCCAAGCGTTTGCCTCTCGCATTCGATTTCTCTTCCCCGGCGTCCCGCCGTATTGGAACGTCGCGTGTACAGCGTACGCGTTCTTCCTTTCTCTCTCGTGTAACCTCTGCACGTAATACGTGTGTCCGTTCGCAAATAAACTTACCGGCAGCGCCCCCATCTTCACTCGCATCTTCTTGTTCTCGTCCCCGTACGCTTCTTGCACTCCACTCCCGTCCACTTGCGTCTGGCACCCTCCATTCAAACTCTTCAAATCGTTAAACGCGCTTTGGTCCCACAGATTATCGTCCTTTTCGATCCTATCCACCCACTCTGTCGTTAACTCCTGATTCCCGCGACTCGCTAAAAACCACATGATCCCAATATTACTCGCCGCGTGGCAAATGTGAAACTCCAACCCTTCTCCATCTACCATAAACTTCTTCTGTTTCAAACTTTCAATCATCGTCTCCGACCTCAACTGATCCGAAGACACTAAAACATCCGCCACTGGGTACCGCTTAAAAAACGGCAACGGATTCCTCAACCACACCACGTCGATATCTGAAACCAAAACGTTCACCCCGCTCCTGGTAAAATCTCTAATCAATCGAATCTTATCTCGTCCCATCTGGTGGAAATTCTTCGTCCCCCACCCAAAATCGTTCTTCACCGCTTCCTTCGAGATCCCTTGCGATCCCATCAACCACGTGTGCACGCCACCGCTAAACTCTTCCTTCAAACTTTCGTACATCTTTTCATCCATCGCGCCTACGATAAAGTTACTCAAACCCAACCGATTTTGCACGTGGTTGATCCAGTTCCTCGCGAAATCCAAGTAGTGATGGTTCGCCCACGTGACGATGATTGTGTTATCCTTCGCGATTTTCTGTATGTGTTCAATGGTCAACCCGGTAGACAGTTTCGTTTGCGCCACCGGTTTGGTTTCGCCCGAATGCGAGAATCCGAGGTGGACGTCTTTCAGTGACCTTCGAGACAAAGACGACGACGACGAGGTCTTACCATCGCCTTCTTCTTCGAAACCCACTCTTCTCATCGCCTCCCCCGATGATGATGATGATGTCGCCGACGTAATCTTCATCATCAAAATCACCAACAACAGTACCAACGCCTTCGTTCCGATCATCCTCCTCGTCGACTTAAACAGAAAAGAAGAGGAACACGACGATGCCGATTTTGACGATTTTGATGAGAACAACGTGGCGACGATCGTCGTCGTCATCGAAAGAGGGAGGAGGAGAAGTTAAAGAAGAAGAAAAAGAAGCCGCACAACACCTCCTTATTGTAATGAAGAATTCCAATTTTGCTCGAAATGCGCCACTTTTTTCCTCACGATGATGACGATTCAAACGACGACGACGATGAGGCTGAAAAACACAAAAACTATCATCAACAGTAGCTACGGTAAAAGTATTATTCGTGGCATGGCTTTTGCGGCGAAAGGAGGAGCATCTCGCAGCATTACGAACAGTTTCACATCGTCGAAAAGAAGCACCAATTTCGTTCGTTTGGCGGCGACGAACAACAATCATCGCTTTGCGATGATGACGATGATGTCGTCGTCGTCGTCGAGAGGACAGAAGACCACCACCGCCGCGGTCGGGAAAGGCATGCCAGTTCCGGTTCCAGACAACGAAGAATTGCCGTTTAGTAGAAGTGCACACAACCCGTGGGGGGAGAACGACGAGAGGTTCCTCGGGAACGACGAGGACAAGAGAGGAGGAGGATTCAACGCGAAATCCGTTCGACTGGTGCAGTGGTACCCGGGACACATCGCTCGAGCGGAACGGTTACTCCGAGATCAGTTGAAAAACGTAGACTGCGTGGTGGAAGTTCGGGATTTGAGGATACCGTTGGCGACGAGCCACCCGGACGTGGCCGCTTGGGTCGGGAGCAGTCGGGATAACAGTAATAACAACGCTAATAACTCTTCTTCTGGTAAACTTCACATAACCGTTTTGAATCGGTCGGATATGGTGGACGAGCAAGAAAGAGCGAAGTGGGTTTCCTATTTTAAACACAAAATGAAAGAGAGACACGTGATTGTGACCGACGCGAAATCTGGTCGCGGAGTCGAGCAGGTGAAGAAAATCGCGCTCAGCGTAGCGAAGGAGGTGAACGAAAAGCGGATTCAGAAAGGTTTATTGGCGAGACCGGTGAGAACTGCGGTGGTTGGGTACCCAAATGTAGGGAAATCGGCGTTGATTAATCGATTGGTTGGGAAGAAAGCGTGCGCATCCGCGCCGCGACCGGGGGTGACCAGAGATTTGAGATGGGTGCGAGTGAGCGAGGAGATTGACTTGTTGGATTCTCCCGGAGTATTACCGCCGAGAATGAGTGATCAAGACGCCGCGAATCGATTGGCGATGGCAAACGACATCGGCGAGGCGTCGTACAAAGCGAGCGAGGTCGCCGCGAGGTTGTTTGAGGAGATGAAAATGTTGCCGAGTTGGAGGAGAGAGAAAGGGAACATCGGAAACGTTCTCATGAAGAGGTACAAGATGTCCGCGAAAGAGGTGGAGGAGATGAACGGGGACATGTTCATCGAGAAGATTGCCCTGAGCACTTGCGGTGGGGATTTCGAGAGAGCTGGCGCGAAGGTTTTGAACGATTTTAGGGGTGGGTTTTTAGGAAAGTTTTGTTTAGAAGTGACGCCGGCGCGGTAAAAGATGCGCGTGACGTACGCGTACTTTCGCCGGGCCAAAGCTCATGTACTACTACTACTGCTGCTACTACTACTGCTACTGCTGCTACTACTACTCCTTTGCCTTTCTCTTCTTTCGTCATCGTCGTCGTGTTTCTGTTTTTGTCGCTCATGCTCTTATCTGTTATTTCCAGTTGGCGTCCGACGTGAGTTCCCCGCGCCAAACGGATTATCGTCTTTCCAATCATCCCAACGTCTCTTTTCGTACAACTTTTCATCGCTCAACTCGTCCTCCGTCTTGGCGCTTTCCAACACCGACTTGCGCTTCTCTCTTTCCTTACTCAGTGCCGTGCGCTCCATTAATTCTCTCAGCTCGATTTCTCCGGCTTCTTCGATAGACATTGTGGGTAAAATGTGCGAAGGCCGAAACAAAGCGCTTCTCGCGTCTCGAACGACGCTTTCCTTGCGATTCGCGAATAAGGAAGACGGGAGCGACGGGATCGCAACCGTCGGCGCAGACGTACCAGCCGGCGGCGCGCTTCGGTTCATCATTCCATTTCGACCGTTTGTTCCGTTGTTGTTCTTGTTGCTCTCCAGAGACGCGATGGCTTTTAAAAGCTCCCCTGGAATTCTCGAGGACGAACTCTCCTCCTCCCCTCCTCTTTGCTGCTTCTTCTCACCTCCTTGTACGATTCTCCTCACCTCGTCTTCGCTCACGCCGGTCAAAAGTGCCACCTCCTCTTTGCTCCCCTCTATCATTTCAATCGAATCCAACACGGCTTTTTCAATCATCGCAAACCAATACTCTCGAACCTTCTCCTCGTCAGCTTCCTCTTCCCCTTCTTCCTCTTCCTCCTCTTCCGCAGTCCTCGATTTCACCCGAGCGCATCTGTCTACTACTCCGCTCTTCTCCATCTCCTCCAACTTCCTCCTCAACTCGCTTTGCTTTTTAAACCGTTTCACTTTCATCGTTCTCTTCGCTTCCGGAGTCATCATAGCCTCTCGAGTAGTACCACCGTCGTCATCATCATCATCATCATCATCTTCTTCTTCTTCTATCAAACCCGCCGCCGCTCTCGCGTCCTTCTCGAACCCGCGCGGGAGGAACCGCGCCGCCGACGCAAACCTCAAGAACCGCTCCAAACACTCCTTCCCTCGTAACACGTGCTCCACGCGCAGTTCTCGGTTCATCACCATCGTCGTCTTCTTTTCCTCCCCTTCTGCTTCGCCGGCGATGAGAGGCACAAACTCCGTCCGCATCGACTGCCAACACTTCCCCTGAAAATACAAGCACAACGCGTATTTCAAATCGTTCGTGGAGACGTTCTCTCCTCCTCTTCTGTTGTCACCGCCAAAGTTTTCCTCGTTCTCACCACCGTTGTTGGCATCATCATCAAAACACCCGGCCGAATCGCATCTCCGGAAAACTTCCGCGAACATCTCGATCGCTTCTCGCAAAAAAAAAGAACCGTCATTATCACCACCACCATTAATACCACTCGACGTCCTCGTCGTCATCTTCTCCCGGGCGAGCGCGAACAATTCCTTGGTCGATTTCGTTTCCATTTCATCAGAAGAAGTATTCCTCGTCATCTCTCTCTCTCTCTCTCTCTCTCTCTCTGTTTAATGTTTGTTTCTTTGTTCGCAGGTAGACCAGAGCCTCCTCCGCGAGAGAGAGCTTACGCTTTGTCCTCGTCGCGAACGATATATGCTCTTCTATATCAGAGAGAGACGATGATGATGATGATAATGAGAGAGAGAGAGTACTTGAGAGCGTAAAAAGAACTTTTTGTCGTTTTTTTCCCTTCGTTTTGAGGAAACAACGTACTCTCGCCGAAAGAGAAGAAGTCGTCGTCGTAGTCGTCATCTCCTTCCCCGCATCTCTTAAAAAAATGGAGTAAAAAATGCGTCTTTTTTTCCCCAAACCCGTTTAACTCGAGCCGCCTTTTTTATTTCCAAACTCTCCCCCGTTGTTGTCATGCGCGCGTTCCCGTCTTTTTCTTCTTCTTCTTCAGCGCCATCGACGACGACTACATCGACGACGACTACATCGACGACGAAGCGGTTTTGGCGGCAAAATCGAATCGGAAGAAAAACTTTTCCAATTTTTTCAACGTTTTTGGGGGAAATTTCTCCTCAAAAACCGCTCAGTGCTTTCCTTTGGTCGTTTGCGAAGACAAAATCCGCAAAGACAAAAATTGAATACGAGGAACACTTGGGTACGTTCAGACCGATTGAAAATTATCGCGTTGTCTTCTTAAGCATCTGAAGACTTACGTGTCTCTTTTCTACGTGGTCTGAAGATACCCAACTTGAGTAAAAGTACGCGCGCGTGCGCTTGGTTTTTTGCTTTTTTCTCAAAATGTGAGCACGTTTTTTTTTCCATTTTGTGTCTTTTTTTTTCGTGCGACGATCTCCTCACAATTTTTTTGGCGGATTTTGCTTCCGCGCCGGCGATTCCGAGTCGTGCGCTTCCGTGGACATCAACAAACCTCGTTGGTTAAACGCATTCACGCGCGAAAAAGAGCGCTGGACGGAACCGACAAAAGATTTGGACAACGTCGCGTTCGCAACGGTTCGCACCGAGCACATTTGCATCGAAGACGACGACGCGAAAATTGGCGTCGCGATTTTACTCTTTCTCGCGTTCTCGACGACGAGGACGACGCGCGAGTGGTAGTACTTAGAAGAAAAGAGAGTGGTGGGCCGATAGCTATAGACACGTATCATAGGTGTAGGAAGTACACAACGAAGTGAACGAGTCGAGGATGGCGGCGCCGAAGAAGAAAACGTCGCCGAAGAAAAAAACGCCGACGACGACGAAAACGCCGCCGACGACGAAGAAAACGTTCCTGTTCCACTCGTCCGAACAACTCGCGACGTACATTCAGCAATCAGTGAAAAGCAGCGTATTAGAACGACCGAAAGAAGACGAGAAGTGTTTCGGGATAGTTGATAAAGACGGCGTCGAAAAAATGTGCGTGAAGTACCAGCCGAGAACGACTACGTTCAACACTGAAGAAGAGTTCAAAACTGGGCACGAAGAAGAAGTAAACCGGTTGGTAAGTAGGACGGAATGCGAAAGGTGTCCGTCGACGGAACCGCCGAAGGCGGGCGGCAAGTGCCCGGGTTTGCGTTGTTTTAAGGAATGCGTCGGCCCAAAACAGACGCTCGACAAAGGCTATTGCACGGGTGTGGGGATTTGTTCGAATTGTAACAAAGCCTACAATGCACTTAAGAAGAAGAGAGATCGAAGCCAACGAGAAAAGCTCGCGGAAAAGAACTGTTCCGGAAAAGAGTTCAACCACGACGCCTTTGCAAAAAAAGAAGCCAACCCTCTTCCCAGACGGCGCGAACTCCATCCGTATTTCATCGCGGATTATACGTGCGAAATGTGCGACAGGCCGTTTGTAGCGAAAAATCAGGAGCGCTTAATGAAGTATAAAGGAGAAGAGGGTGACGTTCTCGATACTCTTGGTGATTACCTATTATTAAATAACAATACTGACAAACTTGAGTATAGATCAAAGGTGTACAAAGGTATCAAACGCGGCATCTCCTCTCTCTTTGGAAGAAACGACGACGAAGATGGAGCGCAAGCACCGGTGTGCGTGTGCGACGATTGTTGTGGTCGCATCGGAGGGACACTCGCGGTTGCTTTTCGGAAGCATTTGGTTTTGGACAATGAACCTGAAAAACTGGTCGAAATTGGCGCTGACTCGCTCCAAAATGTGAAGTTTGATGATTTGAAGGGAGAACCGATTGAGATGGAAATCGGGCGTGCGTGGAAGGACAGGGAGGAGAGCAACGAATTGCGAGCGTGGGATTCGAGCGATTTTTTAAGACATTATTTTCCAGCTGATTTTCTGGAACGTGGACCCGTTCGATTAATCTTTCAATTTCAACGAGAGAGTCACTCAACTGCGAGAAATTCTTCGCTGATCGATTACTGCGCGGATCTCGCCGCGTCGTTAGCGCGATTGAAATATAAAGATACGGGTGATTCTTTGGTATTTCCAGGATCGTGGGTCGGTGGTGTACCGTTCCCATGTTTCATTTGTCCCGATACGTGTTTGAGAACGGGACCAATGAGAGGGTCGCTTCTCGCCCGCACTCAGAAAAATAAGAACGCGGTCGATAAGGATGTCCCTGGTTTTAAAGAGTTGCTGGACAGCGTGAACGTGGCGCTTCGAGGTCTCCATGGTGAGTCTCAAATCTCCATTTTGATCAACAGCCCTGCCGATTTGACGAGCTCTGCTTTGAATTTACTCGCGGTCTTGCAAATGATCGAGGAACCAGCTCGGGTTCACGTGGTCTGGAAAGTATTCGATGCGGAAGAGAGAGTAGGCGGCACCGTGTGCGTGAGGGACTTACTCTATCTTCTACGAAATAGAGTCAACTTTGACAAATTTCAGGAAAGTGACGTTCGTTTCGATGCAGTCAAAAGCGCTTGCCAAAACGCGACGGCGGCGGCGAAGTTTTTCGGAATCTTATGGCAAGAATCCACGAAAAGTTTGCGAAGTACAGGAGCATCCGTGGAAGTCAATGAGAAAGGACGAAAAAGAAGATTCGAGAACTTCGCTATAGAGCAAAACTACGGCGTGATGTTATCCCAGCCCCAGGGTAACCCCGGTCCGTCGCAGGAGGAACAAGATATCGCGGGAGCGGATTCGCAATCGAACACGGATGAGATTTCGCGCGCCAAATTAAACAAGACGCACACGTTTCTTCTGTCATGGAAACAAACGCCGATCAAACGACAACGCGAAGGTCTCGAAGGAGAGTGGTTTACCAAAAATCAACTCATAGGCGTAAAGAGAAGAGGCGAATGGTGTGGCGAAAGCGATCCGATTAGCCCAAAAAAGAAACGAACCTCGCTCGGAAACTTTAGTCCTCTTTTGAAGAAGAAGAAGAGTGCGTGAAATACCGAAGAACACGAAGAAGGTAAAAAGAGAGAAGAAAAACTTGGAAAAACACGCGCGCGCGCACGCACGCACGCACGCAATAGATACACAGACATACAAATAATAGCGAGAAGCACGCATTTAGATCAAACAGTGTAATAACAAGCTAAATCCCGCGGTTAATTTTTGACAACACAAATCCGCGTGAATGATGCGGTTACGCTTCTTTGTTACGACCAAGCGTCCCATCTCGAGTAAACACACTCACGACGCTTCGACTCGTACAAATATCGCGGTCGCTTGCCTCGTATTCGAGATATACGAATCCGGTTTGTCGCGCTGGTGCTTTGCGAAATCATTCTCTTTTGTGGGAGGAGCGAAAAACAGGCATATCAGATACCCAAGTTGGAGTTGCTCGCTGACGCTGAAACTTTCTACAATTTGCACAGCTTATGTTTAGACGAGAACGATCGCGTCAGATCGTCAAAAGCGCCCGCTCGTGTGCACGCGTGTGTGTGTGAGTTTTGTTGCATTTTGTTGTATTTCGTCGCCTCTCACGGACCCACAAAATGGACCACAAAATGGACCAAAAATGGTCTGCGATGGACAAAAAATGATGCAGATGACGACAGCGAGGAGGGGTTCCCTCAAAACGAACAACTTTGCCCGAGCTTTTGGTACACACACACACAGACAATGCCGATCGTGGCCGCGCGCAAAAACCTGGACGACTCTCGAACGTGCCCGATATGCCGAGAGATT
>Ga0209630_10000408_pt1 | contig 49189 bp, 41 predicted proteins | sample COG_01_FD_184745 | JGI IMG/M metagenome (GOLD analysis project Ga0209630, IMG submission 184745) | Pelagic Microbial community sample from North Sea - COGITO 998_met_01 (SPAdes) (version 2) | ecosystem: Environmental > Aquatic > Marine > Neritic zone/Coastal water | place: Helgoland, sampling...
TGTCCTTGCACCCGGCCGCCCCGCCACATCCCATCTGCATGCCGCCCGACGCGTTCACGCCCATCTGATGGTCGTGCATCATCTCGTCATGCATCTGTCTCGCGCCATGCTTCATCCCTGCCTGATGGGCCTGATGCGCCTCGTGGTTCTGGTGCTTGACGACTTTTGCCGGCACCGGCGGGGCCTCATCCGCCCAAGCCTGCGTCGCCGAGAGCGCGACAAGCGCAGCGATGGCGGGGACGATCAGGCCAGCTTTGCTACGGAAAATATTCTGCATGACTTGGCTCCTCGAAGAATTGGACGTGGGGACCGCAAGATTTCGATCCGTTTGAAGATGCCAGCAGAAGTGCCGTTCGAGCCGTTCGGGAAATATACGTTTTGTTACGGATGCCTGCCGCCGGCGCAGCATGCGAACGATCATGCCGGGCAATGAGACCGCCTGTGCGGCGTCGATCGAACGGGGCGGTTTTCCAGAAGCAGGCAGGGCAGATTGGAAAACGACGCGGACGCTTATCACAGGATGCATCGCCGGACGCTTCTCGCCCGCGGCCTGTCCGCCGCGTCGCTCCTGGGCGCCTCGTCGGCTGGCTTCCCTCTGACGTCTCTCGCCCGCGCAGGCGATGGGTGGGGTTCCTTTGCCTGGACGTCAGCGGAGATCGCGATGGGCGATACGCTGATGGTCTCGGCAGAGGTGGCCGGCAGTCCCGTCCGCGCCATTCTAGACAGCGGAAGCGCCGCTTCGATCATCAATACGCGCCTGGTGGAGAGTCTGGATATCGCCCCATCCGGGAAACGGATCATTCGCGGCACCGGTGGCCGCGTCGAGGTCACCGAGATCAGCGACGTTGCCCTCACCGTCGCCGACGATCGCAGGCGCTTGCCGTTCGCCATCGTGAGCGACCTTGCGGCGATATCGTCCGCATTCGGGCGCCCGATCGATCTGGTCCTGGGGGAGGACATCTTGGCGGGGCGCTGTGTCGCCCTCGACTTCACGCAGGACCGGATCGGCTTCGCCCCGACGGGGAGTTTTGCCGGCGGGAGCGGCTGGCGTCGCCTTCCTCTGACGCACGGGACTCGCAGCGAACTGCTGGTCACAGCGTCGATCGGGGGCGGGAGCCCCGTGCAACTCATTTTCGATCTCGGGAGCGCAAATGCGCTCATGCTCTCTACCCCCTTTGTCGCTGCGCAGGACCTCCTCGCCGGCAAGGCCCGGTCGACCGCGGCGCTGGGAAGCCTTGATGGGGTCCAGATTGTGACCGCCTTTGTTCTGGACGACATTGTTATCGGCGAAGTGCACATTGCCGGGGTGCCGGTGGCGGGGCTGGATCATTGGCAATCCGACAGCGCGGTGGGGAGCATCGGATTGCCGCTCATCGCGCAATTCGATGTGATCATGGATATCACTGCGGAAAGCCTGTGGCTGCGTCCGGCGCCGCCAAAACACAGGCTCCCGATGCTGAAAGACCGTTCAGGCTTCGGCCTGGCGGTTTCGCCTTCCGCCCTGACCGTCGCCCATGTCGCGGTCCATAGTCCGGCCGAGAAGAGCGGCTGGTCGGTCGGCGATCGGATCGTCCGTATCGACGGGCGGCCAATCAATGCAAGCTACACGCGTGGGCAGCTTTGGCGCTGGCGCTTCCTTCCTGCCGGCACCCACTTCAGGCTCGTCGACGGATCCGGTATCGTGCGGCTGCTGACGCTCGCAGATTATTACTGACGTTGACGCCCGTGTCGGCGTTCGGTCGCGACGCACGGCTTCTTGTTGCCGATCGACACCGCATCCAACCGGCCCCGGATTGCTCTATCAGCCGCTACGTAACAATCCCAATACTTCGCAAAGTCGTCATCTCGCACATCCGCAACGCAGCCCTCCTGCGAGGGAGAATATTGAGTCCGCGGTGCCGCACACCTGGGCGCCGGGCCATGTATAGCGGAGATGTTTCATGTTCCAGCAAGCGATCGACACCGTCCGGGCGAAGGGTCACGCACCGTCGCGTTATGGCAACTTCATCGGTGGACGATGGGTGGAGCCGATACGCGGCGAATATTTTACGGACCATAGTCCGATCAACGGCCGGCAGCTCGCCGAGATCGCGAAGTCTTCGCCAGAGGATGTGGAGGCAGCGCTGGATGCTGCCCACCGGGCGAAGGAGGGCTGGGCGCGCATGTGCCCCGCCGAGCGCGCAAGGATCCTCAATCGCGTGGCTGACCGGCTCGAGGACAATCTCGAGCTGCTCGCGCTGGCCGAGACCATGGACAACGGGAAGCCGATCCGGGAGACCCGCGCCGCCGATGTGCCGCTGGCCATCGATCACTTCCGCTATTTCGCCGGCTGCGTCCGCGCGGAGGAAGGGTCGATCTCGACAATCGACGAGAAGACGATCGCCTATCATTTCCGCGAGCCGCTGGGCGTCGTCGGACAGATCATTCCGTGGAATTTCCCGCTGCTGATGGCGGCCTGGAAGATTGCCCCGGCGCTCGCGGCCGGCAACTGCACGGTCATCAAGCCCGCCTCGCAGACGCCGCTTTCGCTGCTGCTGTTCGCCGAGCTGACCGCCGATATCCTGCCGCCGGGGGTGGTCAATATCGTGACCGGACCGGGTGGGTCGGTCGGACGCGCGATCGCGGCCAATCCGCGGATTGCGAAAGTGTCCTTCACCGGCGAAACGACGACCGGCCGGCAGATCATGGGCTATGCCGCCGAGCACCTGATCCCGCAGACGATGGAGCTGGGCGGAAAGTCCCCGAACATCTTCCTGGCGGACGTCATGAACGAGGACGACAATTTCCTCGACAAGGCGCTGGAAGGCTTCGCCCTGTTCGCGTTCAACAAGGGTGAGGTCTGCACCTGCCCCTCGCGCGCGCTGGTCCACGAATCGATCTTCGACCGGTTTGTCGAAAGGGCGGTCGCGCGCGTCGCGGCGATCCGGGTCGGCGACCCGCTCGATCCGCTCACGCAGATGGGCGCGCAGGCGTCGGAGGACCAGCTCCACAAGATCCTGGGCTATATCGACATCGGCAAGCAGGAAGGCGCCGAGTGCCTGACGGGGGGGCAGCGCGCCCGTCCGGGAGGCGAGCTCGACGACGGCTTCTTCGTCGAGCCCACCGTGTTTGTCGGCAACAACAAGATGCGGATCTTCCAGGAGGAGATTTTCGGGCCGGTCCTGTCGGTGACCCCGTTCAAGACGATCGAGGACGCGATCTCGATCGCCAACGACACCATCTACGGATTGGGCGCCGGTGTGTGGACCCGTAACGGCAATCATGCCTATCGGCTGGGCCGCGCGATCGAGGCCGGTCGGGTGTGGACCAACTGCTATCATGCCTATCCCGCGCACGCGGCGTTCGGAGGATATAAGGCCTCCGGGTTCGGGCGTGAAAACCACAAGATGATGCTCGACCACTATCAGCAGACCAAGAATCTGCTGGTCAGCTACGACGAGACGGCCCTCGGCCTCTTTTGACCCGGCTCACCCAGGCCGCGGCCAATCCGCGCGGCCGCCTCTGCAAGGAACACCACGATGAACAAGACCATGAAAGCTGCGGTCGTACGCGAATTTGGCCAACCGCTGGTGATCGAGGAAGTGCCGGTCACGATGCCTGGCCCGGGCCAGATCCTGGTGAAGATCGCGGCGACCGGCGTTTGTCATACAGACCTTCACGCGGCCGAGGGGGACTGGCCGGTCAAGCCCAATCCACCGTTCATTCCCGGCCATGAGGGTGTCGGTCATGTGGTCGCGGTGGGTAGCGGCGTGACCTATGTGAAGGAGGGCGACCGTGTCGGCGTCCCCTGGCTCTACACCGCCTGCGGGCACTGTGTTCATTGCCTCGGCGGATGGGAAACGCTCTGCGAGGCCCAGCAGAATACCGGCTATTCGGTGAATGGCAGTTTTGCCGAATATGTTCTCGCCGATCCCAACTATGTCGGTCACCTGCCGGCCAATATCGGGTTCATCGACATCGCCCCGATCCTGTGCGCCGGCGTGACGGTCTACAAGGGGCTGAAGGTCACGGACACACGGCCCGGCAATTGGGTGGCGATCTCGGGCATCGGCGGTCTCGGGCATATGGCCGTGCAATATGCCAAGGCGATGGGGCTCAATGTCGTGGCCGTCGATATCGACGACGCCAAGCTCGCGCTCGCGGAGCGACTGGGCGCAGATCTCTCCGTCAACGCGCGCAACGTCGACCCCGCGGCATTCATCAAGAAGGAGATCGGGGGCGCCCATGGCGCACTTGTCACCGCCGTGTCGCCGATCGCATTCAAGCAGGCACTCGGCATGGTCAGGCGGGGCGGCACGGTGGCGTTGAACGGGCTTCCGCCAGGCGACTTTCCGCTGTCGATCTTCGACACGGTCCTCAACGGGATCACCGTTCGCGGCTCCATTGTCGGCACTCGCCTCGATCTGCAGGAAGCCCTTGATTTTGCCGCCGAGGGCAAGGTTCACGCGACCGTCACGACGGACACGCTGGAGAATATCAACGACATCTTCGCGCGCATGCATCATGGCGAAATCGAAGGCCGGATCGTGATCGACTTCGAGGGCGGCGCCCAGTGACGGCGCGCTCGCTCAAAGCCTGCGCGGAACAACCGCTCTCGCATCGAGTTAGCCTCGGCTCTCGACGTCGGCGGGTCACGTGCCGCGACCCCGGGGCGAGTTTTCTCGTACCGTGGGACCGGCACAAAGCGGTCATAGATCTCCTTGGTCGCGGCAGCGCCCTGGGTGGAGACCGGCCGGCATGACCGAACGCGCCAAGCTCACCTTTTACGACCGCGTGCTTCGACCCGATCCATCACGCACTGTCGTCCGGCCATTTGAGCCGAGTTACCCCAGAGGCTTCGACGACGGTCCATCCCGCACGCAGGAGACAGTCGACCTGATCATGGGTCTCGACGAGGCTGAGTTGGCCCGCCAGTTGAAAGGCGTGACGCTGTCGCTGGACGAGAACCATCGTGATGTTGATGCCATGCTGCTTCGCCAATTCGACGATATCGCCGGTCGGATTAAAGGCGCTGATCGGACGAACGCTGCGCAACGACGATTGATCGGTGCCTATTGCAGCGAGGAATTTGCATATGAGGCGGCCGCCTTGTTCAATCCAAGCGCGGTACTCCATCCCGACCAGTCGGGTCTTGCCGAAGGCACCATCCGTTTCGTGATCTCGTTGCGGGGAATTGGCGAGGGACATGTGTCGTCCGTGACGTTCCGCACTGGCACCTGGACGCCGGGAGGAGCGCTCGTCGTCGATGATGCCAGTCCGACATCGGTAGCGCCCCTTATCGATACCTGTCCGAGAGGTGAGGGCGTAGCGGCGCGCCTTTGCTGCGCTGGTGGCAGGTCGATTTCGGAGACCGTGCTGTTCCCGGTACTGCCAAGCCAAACGCAAGGCATCGAAGATACGCGCCTCGTCCGCTTCTGCGAAGATGACGGCAGCATGATCTATCATGGAACCTATACCGCGTTCGGCGGGGGCCAAGTGCGATCGGAATTGCTGACGACGTCCGATTTTCGGTCGTTCGACATGCGCGTTCTGAGCGGTCGCGCCTCGAGCGGAAAGGGTATGGCCCTCTTTCCGCGGCGCATCGCGGGCAAGTACGCAATGCTTGGGCGTCAGGACAGCAAGAACATCTGGCTACATTTTTCCGATGAGCTGCTGAACTGGGAAGGGGGCGAAAAGCTCATTACGCCAAAGTTCCCCTGGGAATTCGTGCAGGTGGGAAATTGCGGGTCGCCGATCGAGCTCGACGAAGGCTGGCTGGTGATGACCCACGGTGTCGGCACGGTGCGAAACTACTGCATCGGCGCGTGTCTGCTCGACAAAAACGACCCATCGAAGCTGCTGGCCCGCACGCCGCGCCCGGTGCTCTTCCCCAGTCCCCACGAGCGAGACGGTTACGTGCCCAACGTCGTCTACAGTTGCGGTGCGATTGTTCAGGGTCGGACGATGTTGCTCCCTTATGGCGTGGCGGACAGCTTTACTGCCTTCGCTACGGCATCGATCGACAATCTCCTCGATGTGATGGAGTAGGTCACTTTGGCTCACAGGGAATAGTCGGCCGCCGGGTGGAGAATTCTTGTTCCGGCCGGCGTGAGACGCGCCCGGGCGGCGGGTCATCTCGCACCTGTGGTTATTGCTCGGCCAGAGCGGGATCAGGCGCGAGGCAAGCGAGGATTGCCATGATCGCGGTTCGGGTCTCCGCCACGTCTCGCACGGGGATTACGTCGATTCCGGCTGCGCGAACGGGATCGTCATTGCCACCGGGATAGATCGCGTCCCCCATGAACAGCATGGCCGACTGCGGAATGCCGGATTCCTCGGAAAGACGGCGCATTCCGTAGGCCTTGTCGATACCTTGGCGAGTAATGTCGATGGAGGTTGATCCTCCCACGTTGACGGACAATTCCGGCAGTCGTGATCGAAGCGCCGCCTGCAGTGCCTTGCGCTTGGCGAAGTCGGGATCCCACGCTTTCTTTGCATCGAGCGGCGCCTCCTGTCCAAGTCCAGAGAAAGTAATCTGGCTTCCGCGGTCCTCGATCCGCTCGCCCCATATCTTCTCGTGCGCCAGGTCCATCTCGTCCAGAGCCTGTTCAAACGCGCGCAGAATGCGCTGGCGTTCGTCGGGGTCGAACACATCAGCATAGACTGGTTTCCAGCTGCTCTCGAAACGGTAGAGTTTGGTGCCCGTCGTCGGCATAATGAAGAGCTGCCGGAGGTTGGCACTGCTCGGCAGCAGCGACACGACTTGCGCTTCGAACTGCGGCCAGTCGCCACCGGAGATAACCGCGACGCCGACGAGATCGAGCAGCGCGGCAAGCAACTCGACCATATTCTGGTCGATCGGCTGCTTGCTTTCAGCCAGCGTGCCGTCGAGATCGAAGGCGAAAAGTCGCTTCATCGGTGGACTCCAATCAGGGTGCGGTCGCTCGGCAGGTAGGCGGCGCTAAGGCACGATCGCCGGCTCTGGTGGATCTCCGAACGCGATGCGCCTTTCCAAGATGCCGCAGCGGATCCGCCTTTGGCCCGGCTCGTGCGGCGCTGCACATTTTTTGCGCGCCACCTCGTCGCGCACATCGATGGCGCGACCGACAATGGCTGGATCATCTCGCAGCCTCCGTCTGGATGATATTGTCTATCGCCTGGGCAGCGCCGTCCTCCTCGTTCGACACAGTCACCTGGTCAGCGGCTGAGCGGACCGCGTCGGGACCCTGTCCCATCGCAATTGAGAGGCCAGCGCGCGCGAACATTGGAAGGTCATTGCGCTCGTCCCCCAAGACGGCAACGTTGGCGAGCGGCACTCCGATCGCGGCTGCCAGGGCGGCGACGCCATCACCTTTGTTGGCCTGGGCGGCGGTAATGTCGAGATAGTAAGGCTGTGAACGGCCGACAGTCGCAGAGCGTCCGAGCGCTGCCGCGATATCGCCGTCAAGTCGCGCGAGGAGTGCTTGGTCGTTGCTGACGCCGACGATCTTGTCAGTGTGTGCGAGCAATCCCGCGAAGTTGTCCCTGATTATCGGCTCGATGTTTGCCGCGCGGCGCTCGCGCGGAACGTACACATCGTCGGCCGCGCGTGCGTACCAGAGGCCGCCCGTGAACAGCCAGGGCGTGACGGCTGGGTGCTCGAGCAGGGCGAGCGTCCGCGCGGCGCACTCGGGATCGAGTTGGTCGGCCGAGATGACAGCCCCATCCGTCTCGACGATCGTGCCGCCATTGAAAGCGCCGATGACGCCCGGGAGTTCCAGCCGTCTCGCGATCCAAAGCATGCCGCTGGGCGGGCGAGCACTGATCAGGCTCACCGCAATACCAGCTGCTCTGGCGCGTCCAACTGCAGAGATGACGCCTTCGGAGAGGCTTTTGTCCTGGCGGACGAGCGTGCCATCTATATCGGAGACGATCAGGCGAATAGGGCTGCTCATCCCAGGTGATGCCAGCGTCGATGCGAGCGGTGCATCAGCGCATCCGCACTTTCTGGGCCGGCGCTGCCTGCGGCATAGTCCTCGGGAGTGCCCTGCGTCCACAGATCGAGGAGCGGCTGCACAGCGCGCCAGCCACCTTCGATTTGCGCGGCGCGCTGAAACAGCGTCTGGTCGCCGGATTGCACGTCATACAGCAAAGTTTCGTAGCCGGTCTGGTGGCCAACGTCGAAATGGTCACGGTAGCGGAAATCCATTGCCACTGGCGCAGTGTTCACGACGAGCCCAGGCCGCTTGACCACAAACTCGAGGCTGATGCCCTCGTCGGGCTGGATTTGCACCACAAGACGGTTGGGGGGCAGCCGGTCCACCACCGTCTCCTGGAAAAGCGCCAGCGGCACGTCGCGGAATTGGACGACGATCTCGGTATCACGGGTCGCCAGCGCCTTCCCGGTGCGTAGATAAAAGGGCACGCCCGACCACCGCCATGTCTCTACGTGCAACTTGAGTGCGGCGAAGGTCTCCGTGCGGCTGGCAGGGTCCACGTCGGGCTCGTCGAGATAGGCGGGAACGGCCTTGCCAGCGACTGAGCCCGAGCAATAGCGCCCGCGAATGGCCTCGGCCGGGTCGATCGGCAGGATGGCGGCAATCACCTTCTCCTTCTCCGTGCGGATCGCATCGGCATCGAAGCTGATCGGGGGCTCCATCGCTATCATCGCCAGTAGCTGGAAGAGATGATTGGGAACCATGTCCCGCAATGCGCCGGTGGCGTCGTAGAATCTGCCGCGGGTGCCGACGGTCACTGCCTCGGCCGCCGTTATCTGGACATGGTCAACGTAGCGGTTGTTCCAGACGGCCTCCATCATGGTGTTGCCGAAGCGTGTGACCATGATGTTCTGCACGGTCTCCTTCCCAAGGAAATGATCGATCCGGTAGATCTGGGACTCGCTGGCGCGGGAAAGGATTTGCCGGTTCAGCGCCTGCGCGGAGACAAGGTCGGTCCCGAACGGTTTTTCGATCACGACGCGGCGGAAACCATCGGTCTCGGTGAGCAGTCCTGCATCGCCGAGCTGATTGACGACGGTCCCGAAGAAAGTCGGCGCGGTGGCGAGGTAGAATATCGCGTTGCCGGCGAGTTGGCGGCCGAGACCCTGATACATTGCCGGGTCGGCGAAATCGCCTTTCAAATAGCGGATACGACTGCGGAGCCATTGCCAGTTGGCATCGTCCTCCACGCCTTCGTCAAGCGCCGCGCGCAGCTGTTCGTCGTCGATGTCATGATGGCTGACACCGACGAGCGCCAAATCCTCCTTCAGCAAGTCGGCCCGAGCGAGGTTGACGAGCGCGGGTATCAGCAAGCGGCGGGCGAGGTCTCCGAGTGCGCCGAAGATAACGAAGGTGGCAGAGGGCGCAGTCGGAGCATCGCTCATTGCGGCATCTCGACATGGCCACCGAAGCCGAACCGCATCGCCGAGAGCAGCTTGTCGCCGAACGTTGTGTCGACGCGGCTGCGGTAGCGCGCGAACAGTGCCGCTGAGAGCACGTAGGCAGGGACTGCCTCCTCCATTGCCGCCTCGATCGTCCAGTGACCCTCGCCGGAATCCGCGACCTGGCCGGAGAATTGTTCCAGCATTTGGTCCTTCGCGAGCGCCGTTGCGGTCAGATCGAGCAACCACGAGGAGATGACGCTTCCGCGACGCCAAACTTCGGCGATGTCCGTCAGGTTGAGGTCGAAGCGCTCGTCTTCCGGCAGCTTGGCCGATGACTTGCCCTTCAGGATGTCGAACCCCTCAGCATAGGCCTGCATCAAGCCATATTCGATGCCGTTGTGCACCATCTTGACGAAATGGCCCGAGCCGGCGGGACCGGTGTGGATATAGCCCTTCTCGGCACGGGCATCCTCGTTGGGATCGCCGCGATCCGGCGTGCGTGCGATCGTCCCGAAGCCTGGTGCCAGGGCCTCGAAGAGAGGATCGAGACTGACGAGCGTCGCAGCATCGCCTCCGATCATCATGCAATAGCCTCGGTCGAGGCCCCACACGCCGCCTGAGGTGCCCACATCGACATAGTGGAGCCCCTTCATGGCGCACAGCTTCGCCCGGCGGATGTCGTCCTTGTAGAAGCTGTTGCCGCCGTCGATGATTATGTCGCCTGGGGAGGCGAGGCCCATCAGCGTCTCGATCGTGCTCTCCGTCGGCGGTCCGGCTGGCAGCATCACCCAGAAGATGCGCGGCCCCTCCAGCGTGGCTGCGACCTCCTCAAGCGAAGCGGCGGGGGTCGCGCCTTCGCCGGCCAGCATGGCCACCAGCGGCGGGTTCCGATCATAGGCGACGATCTCGTGACCGCCGCGCATCAGACGGCGCGCGATATTGGCACCCATCCTGCCGAGGCCGATCATCGCTATACGCATCTGCTCATGCCTCAGCTTTCTGTACGGCATCCATCGCCAACGGACCGATGGAGTCGGTCGCGGACCTTTTGAGCGCTCGGGCCTTTTCAGCCGGCTGAGCCGATACCGTCGTCATGGATTTGGGCATCCACAGGAAAGCTGAGCTTCTGGGCGGTCTTCGGGAAGACCTGTTCGGACCCCGTTGGGTACCCGCCTGAGAGGCTTAGTACCGGCCGCGCAGAGTTCGACTACGCGTGCCGCTCTGCTCGACGAGCTATCCTGTTCGGCCGTGCTCAGGATCGCGGTCAGTGCGGAAAGATATGCGAGCGTCGATTCAGCGCCTTGGTTGGCATTGCGCCGGTCTGGATGGAGACCATCGAAGCAGGCGCCTCGTTCGACGTCCACGACGGGGATGCCAAGGTCGTTTGCCCCGAGAAACCAATTGAAGGCCCGGCGCGCTTCGCGCTTCCACCGGACGTCGCTGGTGACTCGGGCCGCGGTAAGGCATGCGCTCACCGCTGCACAAGCCTCGAGAGGCTGCTGGTCGAACGGCTGCGGGCGCCGCCTGTCGCTTCCAAATGTTTCGGTTCCGATCGGCCGAAAGTGCCCAGCTTCAGCCGTCTGCAGCGTCATCAGCCAGCGCAGCGTATCGAGGCCGGCATCAAGGTGAGACTCGTTGCCAGTGTCATGGCCGCTTTCGATGAGAGCTTCACACAATCGGGCATTGTCATAGCCGAGCCTGTCTTCGAACCAGATCCAGTCGGGCGCGGCGGCGTCAGACCAACGTTGGAACAAGCGATTGGACAGTTCTCCTCGCAGCTGTTCCAGATTGCGATGGCCCGGGAAGCGCCGGAGAAGCTTTGAGATGCCGAGCAGCCCGTAGGCCCAGGCACGCGGCGTGGTCAGCGCTACCAACGCCGGCGCCATCTCCAGCAAGCGCGCGGCGGCCCATCCGTCCAGGAATCGATCGTCTTTTCGCATTGCGACCGCCCCCAGCGCCCAGACCGTGCGGCCATGCGCGTCGTCGGCTCCCGCATCGTCGAGCCATGTGCGGTCGAACCCCATGAAATTGTGGACGCGGTTATCCTTTGGCGACCAGGCGTGCTCAACGAATGCGGCATATGTCAACGCAAGCTGCTCCTCGTGTGGAGTAAGAGAACGCAGCGTCGATAGTTCGGAGAGAAGCAACAGCGCGCGCGCGTTGTCATCGAGGCAATAGCCGTGTCTCCGGTCCGGAACCGCGAATTTTGTGTGCTGGGTTACGCCGACCATGTCGGTAAGAGCGGCGAGATGGTCCGTGTTTATCGGTGGAAGCGCCCTGTTCCAGGCTTCGTCATTTACAGGACGTATAGCCCGAGAAGCGCCGGAGCGTCTTTCAAATCGGACATCGGAGAAGACTTTCAGGTACTGCTTCGCCACGCTCGACCAGATCATCGCGCGACCGCGCTCGTACGCGCGGGTTCTAATCTCGCTACGCGACGCGCCATCGACGATCAATCGAGCGACGGCAGCTCCGAGTGCATCCGGTTCCGAAAAAGGCACCAGCACGCCACAATGGTCGGCGAGCAGTTCCTGCGCATACCAGAAGGGCGTGGAGACGACCGCTTTACCAAGGGCAACAGCGTAAGCGAGCGTTCCTGAAACGATCTGCGCTTCATTGGGGTAAGGCGATAGGTAGATATCGCATGCAGCCAAATGGTCGAGCAGCTCATCCAGTGAGAGATAACGGTCGACAAAGCAAATATTCTCGATGACGCCGAGTTCGGTTGCGAGTGCAACGAGGCTATCGCGATAGCGTTCGCCTTCATCCCTAACGAGGTTGGGGTGGGTCGCGCCGACAATCATATAGAGCAGATTGGGATGGTCGCGAACGAGTGCCGGCACTGCGCGAATTGCCGTTTCGATACCTTTGCCTGGACCAAGCAGGCCAAAGGTCATCAACAAGGTCCGGTCTGCAAGTCCCAGTTTGTGCTTCGCCATCGCCGGATCGATAAAGGCGCGGTCCGGAACGCCGTGGGGTATCACGGCGATGTGCTCGGTCGGGACATCATAGACGTCCTGCAGAATGCGCCGTCCTTTGTCCGCCATGACGACGAGGCGGGATGAGTGTTTGATGATGCCATCCATGACGCGACGTTGTGCAGGGTTGGGGTTGGCCAGTACGGTGTGCAGCGTCGTGACGATCGGAGCGTTGAGGCCGCTGAGAAGGCCAAGGATGAATTCACCGGCCTCACCTCCGAAGATCCCGAACTCGTGCTGAAGAGAAACGAGATCGACGTTCGACACGTTGAGGAAGTCGGCGGCGACTGCATAGGACGCGGGCGAGGCCTGCTGGATCTCCAGGGCGACATCGGGCGGATAGGCGTAAGTGTTGGCATCGTCCGTCAACGCGATCGTCATTGAAGAGAGATCGGAATCGCAGTTCTTCAACGCCTGCTGCAGATCGTTGGTGAAGGTGGCGATGCCACACTGCCTTGGAATGCAGGTTCCTACGACAGCGATACGCTTGAGCGGGGGAATGATCACAGAGTGGTTCATGCTCGACCTCAAATATGAAAATATCTCTCAGAGCGGCTCATGCCGCCTTGGGGGCCGCGTCCGCTGCTCCCTCGTGTTCGCGCCGCGGCAAGACGACGGTTGCCGAGCAATGGGGTTCATGATCCGACCATGTTGTCGGGCTTCGACCACCGTCCAGAGTCAAGGCCAATATTCTGTCTCCACGCCTGAGCAGCTTGGACACAGGATTGCGCGGCCGCGCCGGCCTGACGGCGTTAATGCTGGCGCGGTGACTTGGGCGATTGGCTTGCATTTCTTCGATTTATGGCAAGCACACACACGTCGCGTTACGTAATGTGCGCAGGACTTGCTGACCGGCGTCGCCTGAGCCAGGCCGCGCGTCGGCCGGATTCACGATGCTGAAATTGCTGAGGGCGGAACGCGTCAATCTCGTGCCAAGCTTGATCTGTGCGTGCGAGCGCTGGATCGCCAGGGGATCATCATCATTTATCGCGCGGTCGGGGCGATCCACGAAACTGTGGTCATTATGGCAACACCGACCATGACCAGACAGGCTGCGCCACCGAGCAGTTGCAGCCGCCGAGGAATGGGCTGGCCGTTCATCGCTTCGGAATCCGAGCCGAGCCATATCACCAGGGCAATAAGTGGGGCTGCAACAAAGCCGTTGACGACAGCACTCCATAGCAATGCCCTCATCGGATCGATCGAGGAGAAGTGCACAAGCACACCCAGCAACCCCGCGGCAGCAATTACGCCATAGAAGGCCTTGGCCCGCCCAGCGCTTTGCGCAAGGCCGGTCCGCCAACCAAATGCTTCAGAAACGGCATAGGCCGCAGAGCCGGCGAGCACCGGAATGGCGAGCATGCCGGTCCCGATGATTCCGACAGCGAAAAGCGCGAAGGCAAAATCGCCTGCAAGCGGTCGAAGCGCCTCGGCCGCTTGAGCAGCCGTATCAATCTGGGTGGTTCCAGCGACATTCAGAGTTGCGGCCGTCGTCACGATGATGAAGATGGCAATGACGTTCGAGAACAGCATTCCGAGCCAGCTGTCCAGTCGGATACGGCGCACTTGCCAGTCTGGCCCTGGCTCCGCATCACCAGCGCTGGCCAGGCCCGCTTCTTCGGCTTCCTGCGAGGCCTGCCAAAAGAAAAGATAGGGGCTGATCGTGGTGCCAAAGATCGCCGCCACCAGCATCCACGCTCCCGAGCCGGGCATGGCTGGTACTACAAGCCCGCGCAAGACCGAGCCCCAGGATACATGCACCACAAATGCCGTCGCCGCATAAGCCAGGAGCGCCAGGGTCATCCATCGCAAGAGCCGGGCATATCGCTGATAGTCCACAAACGTCTCGAGCAATGTTGAAGCAAGCGCAAAGACGATCACCCAGGGGTGCGGGGGACCGCCGCCTATGAGAGACATCGCCGAGCCCATTGCACCCAGGTCGGCCCCGAGATTGATGATATTTGCGATGAACAGGAGGAGGACAACGAGCCTTAGAACGGGTGATGGACAACGACGACGAATGGTTTCAGCCAGCCCGGCGCGGGTACTTCGCCCTATTCGACCACAGATCTCCTGCACGGCCGCGGCAAGCGGCCAGGTGAGAAGCATGGTCCAGCCAAGCATATATCCATAAGCCGCGCCGGCTTGCGCATAGGTTGCAATCCCGCTGGGATCGTCGTCGGCGGCTCCGGCAATAAATCCTGGGCCAAATATTTGGCGGATGCGTCGCAATCGGCGGGTGCGAGACGCCTTTGGGCGTGGAGCTTTCATCAAAGGGCCGTCCTGTTGGGAATCCGGCTCGCGCGCCAACGGGGTTCTCGTGCACGCTGGTCCCATTTTTCCAGTTCTTTGGTCGGCCGGTTACGGATCCTTGAGTTCGGTTTCGTGAATGTGGTCTGCGGGCAGCGGCATTTTCGCGCGAACGGACGTGGCGCGAGGAAAAGCTGTCGGGCAGCGCCCTTTCCAACTCCGGGAAATCCTCGAATTGCTCTTTCGGGCTGGAGTAAAGCGCGCGTAGCGACTGTTGCCGGTACACCCCTATGACGGGTCAATGGACCTTCACCATGCCGACACCCTTGATATTGTTGAATGAGTCGGTCTGGTGACACGCGAAGCACTGCTCCACGCGGGCGCTCTTCTCGCCGGTGATCGTCTTGTCCATCATTTCGAAGTGCATCATGTTATGGCTCGGCGGCGGCTTGTGGCACTGCGAACATTCGGTTGATTTGGGGCTGGGGTGGAGAAATCCGCTGATCTTCCAGCTGCTCGTGAGATGGCAGCTGGCGCAGTCCGTGCCGAAGAAGCCCTTATGCGTGTCCCGGGGGGCATGACAGGACTGGCAGTCGAGCCCCGCGGGATGGTTCATGCCACGCTGGGCGATCTTCTCGAGTACGGCATGATCCATGCGGACCGGCCGAATGTCTCTCCCCTGATGTTCGACATGGCAGCCGGCGCATTCCGTGACGTTAACGTGGAAGGCGGTCTCCGGCTTCATAAGCAATTCCGGCGCCGACGCATGGCAGGCAATACAGGTTTCGGCCTTGATCCCGCGATTGGGCGTGTGACAGCTCTCGCACTTGCCTTCGAGAAATGCATGGGCGTTCGATAGCGGCCCGGGTCGAACCGACGACGCCCATTGCGGCAGCGCGGTGCTGCCCGAGCGGTAGATGGTGAGGGGGACGGCGATCGCGGCGGCCACCGCGAGCGTCGCAAGGATCAGATAGACGATGGTCGTCCGGTTCATGGCCACCACCGCAGGCCGAAGTAGATGCTGCTCCAGATGTGCATCGTCAGCAATCCGTACATGATGATCGCCGCGACGATATGCACGACGATCCACCTGTCGAGCGTGGCCTTGATGACGTCGCGTGCGGTAATCGTGAATTCGAGATCGGCTATCGCGCCGAGCAGCGAGTCCAGCGGCAGTCCTGATGGATCAACGATGTTCTGACCGTGCAGATCGGCCGATACGGCCGCCAGGACGTCATAGCGGTCGCGCAGGACCTTGAGTTCCTTTTGCTGAAACCGCAATTCCTGGCCGACCTGCGCCAGATAATATCGGCCGATGAAGCCCGTGACGACGACTGTCAGCATCGCGATCACGAGGGCGATGCCGATCGGACTTTGAAACTTGTGCCCTGAATGGATAATCCCGAGCAGCGCGCCGATCGCGCCGGCATACACATGGAAACTGAGCAGTCCGCCAAGCGAGACGAGACGCTGCGTGCGCTGCTTGACCCACGCCTGCCGCTTCACGATGCTGTAGACGAGCAGGAGCACGAAAAGCAGGGCGGCGGCGATGCCGAACAGGCCTCCCGCCAGGCTCCCGGGGAACCGCGGCGCGGAATGCAGCAGGAAGGCCGGGACCAGCAGCGCAAGAGCGGTCAAGAGAGCGCCGACCGTTACTTTCTCGGTTTCGGTCATCTCAAGCGTCCACCACGAGATCGCCCACCGATTTTGCCTGGCAGGCGAGGATGATACCGTCGGCCTTCTCGTCGGCGGCGAGAGCGTCTTCCACTTCCATCGTCACTTGGCCCTGCCGCAGCGGGACCTTGCACCTTCCGCAGATGCCGACCCTGCATTCATAGTCGATGGCCACGCCAATGGCCTCCGCCGCCTCGAGCACGGACTGATCGGGTGCGAGTGCACCGCTTTTGCCGGACTTCGAAAAAGCGATCGTCGCCTGCGCGGAAGGAATGGCGGGCGGCGTCTGCGGGGCGGCCGATGCCGAGCTGTCGGTCGCGGTCTCCGCCGGTTCATCTTCAAGGACGGGTCCGCCCTTGGGGGGCGCGAATTCCTCCGTCTTTACCTGCTCCGCCGGCACCTTGAGCTGCGCAAGCGCCGCCTTCACCGCGTCCATCATCGGCGGCGGGCCGCACAGGTGAACGCGCCTGCTGGCGATTTCGGGAACGGAAGCGGCGATGAAATCGGCCGTCAAATAACCGGAAGGCCCGGCCCAGTCGGTCCCTTCGGGCTTTGCGACGATGGAGACGATGTGAAGCTTGTGGTGGCGCCGCGCCAGATAGTCGCATTCCTCGCGAAAGATCAGATCCGTCGGCGTGTTGACACCGTAGAGGAGGTAGATGTCGTGTTCATAGGAGCGGTCCGTCAGGCTGCGCAGCACACTCATCATCGGTGTGATGCCGACTCCGCCGGCGATCAGGACGATCCCCTCGGCTTCCTTGCCGGTGAAGAAGAACCGGCCCGCGGGCGCCGCAATCTCGAGAAGGTCGCCCGTAGCGGCATGATCATGGAGATGGCGCGATTCCAGCCCATATTGTTCGCGCTTGATCGTGAGCTCGATATAGTCGCGCTGTGTGGGCGACGACGAGATCGTGTAGGATCGTCGGACCTTCTGGCCTTCGATCTCCGAGGTGATCGAGGCATATTGGCCGGGCAGGAACGTGAACGGCATCGGCCCGCGGTTCGGTTCCATGAGCCGGAACGTCTTGACGCTCGGGGTCTCGTCGAAGATCGCGGTGATCCGCAGGACGCCTTTCCACAGGCGCGGCGCTGCCGGCGTGGCGCTGCCGGGCGTAGCTGCGCCTGCAGGAGCAGCGGGCGCCGGCACGATGGGGGCCGGGGCCGGAGAGGTGGCCGGACTGGCCGGTGGTGTAGCCCCGCCTGGTGCGAGCCGCTCCACCAAGCTTGCGATGCGGCGCAGCCGCGCCCATCGGAGTAGCAGCGCCGCAACCAGAGCCGCCGCCAGCAGCGCCATCGCGATCAGGTGCCACCAGGAAAGGCCCGCCAGCTCGTTTCCGTATGCCATCTGGTCGCTGACGGCAAAACCCGACTGGGTCTTGAACCAGCTCAGGGCAATCTGCCGGGGAGGGCGGCCCTCTTCGAGGCCCCTGAGCGCGCCTGCTCCGCTGTCCGCGAGTGCGAGGCCTTCGCGGGCGCCCCTGATCGCATCCTGGGCTCCTTTCGTGTCGTTCGACATGAGAGCGTGGTGAAGCCGGGCTTGCTCCGCGGTCAGGACCTCGGCGCCCGACCCCAGGCGGGCGAGAGCCGCGGCGCGTACCGTCCGTCGTGCCTCATCGGTCAGGACGGGCCAGTCCATCAGCGAGGGGTAGAAGGGTTTGGCGCCGCCGTTTCCACAGCATCCCGCCGGTCCCGCGCCCATTTTGGTACCCGGCGACGGCACCATCATCCCTTTCATCATCGCCGCCATGGGATCGGCAGCTTTCGCCGCGGCCGGAGCTGCTGCCCCCATCACGTTGCCCGCTGGCATCGCCGCTGGCGCGGCGGCTCCGCCCGCTGGATGATGCGACGCGTGCTCTGACTCGGCCATCTGCGCCGACGCTGGCGGTGATCCGGAGATCATCGCCAGCGCGAGTGCGATACCGCTCGTCCTCAAAGCCCGCGATAGCTTGAGGCCGGTGATGTTGTTGTGAGGGCGCGTCACCTGAGGACTTCCTTACATGTCATCCTTCATGGGCATCGGCTTGTCCGCGGGCATCGGCGCCGGCTTCGCGGTGGCGGGTTTCGCATGGCGGCGGTGCGGGGCTGCCTTGTGCTTGGCCATCGGCATCTTCTTCATGCCGCAGCATCCGGCCTTCTTTGCCATCGGAGGCATGGCCGCAGGCATCTTGTCGTCCTGCATCGGCATGCCGGCCATGCCTGGCATCGCGTCGTGCTTCTCCATGCCGCCTGCCGGCATCGACCCGTTGGCGGAGGGCGCAGACTGGGTCGACGGATGGCCGGTGGTTTGCCCCTGGGCCGAGGCGATGGCGGGCGACAGCACGATTGCACCCCCTAGGGCGAGCGCGCGCAAGCGGGAAGAACGCGTCATGATCATGATCAATACTCCATTGCTATGACCGGCCGAACATCCGGCTGGCAACGGCCCCGAGGGACCACAAATCGATTTTCGCCAATATACGTAGTTTCCTGTTTCCCCGGCGTTGTCGCCCGGGCGCCCGGAGCCGGCGCCGATGCTCAATCATCGCGCGGGGTTCCCGTCGCCCGCTGCCAGGGCCAACGACCCTTGATCTCGACCTCTAGCGAGAAACTCAGGAAGGTTCGTATCAGCACAATGCCGGCAAGGACCGCGAGACTGCTAAGCGTTGGCTGGATCGCGATAGTGTTGATGATGTCGGCCGCAACCAGGAATTCGAGTCCGAGAAGAATGGCTTCACCGAGGCTCGACCTGAAGTTGCCGACGACATGTTGGTCGATCGGACCTTTCAGGGATTGCTGCAGGAATCTGATCAGCGAAGAACCGGCGCCCACGACGATGATCGCCGTCCCGGTGACTTCGATGGCACGCGTGATCCAGTGGATGCCCTCCACAATGAGGCTCTCGGTCATCACGGACACCTGTGCATCACGTGGCGAACTCTGCGACCTCCCAATGCGACGAGGCGATCGGGTTCGCGTTCGATGATCACCATGCGTTTGTCAGGCCGCCCCGGGGCGACTGTCTCTGGCCGCGCCAGGGAATAAAAGATGATGTCACCGCGTTCGTACCACGTCCCGGTGGCCTGCGGTGCACGGTCGGGCAAACTGATCTCATTATAAGATCCATCCGCCCGGAACTCCCAGGCTGTACCGGTCTTGCACCCGGACCGGGCGTCGAATGACCAGATACCGATGAGATCCGTCTTCGAGCCCAAATGCTGACCGGGCAGATGCTCGGCAACAGAAGGCTGGGCCAGGCCGCCAACCGCAGCGATAACAGCCAAGGCTAAACTTGCTCGGCTGAGGAGCGCGCGCGCTTGGCGCCGACTTGCCCAAAGCAGCAGTAAACCCAAACGCTGCAAAACAGGTCTCATATGGACGCCTTCACTGCGCGGGCGGCATGAGGGTCGCCGTCGCCAGGTGGGCTTCCCCTGGGAATGCTCGCGAGATGCGCGAGGATCGGGCAATCCGCGATGGGAATGTCGATCGAGCATTGGGCGGACAGGGCGGACAGGGCGGTCTTGATGCGGGTCAGATCATCGATACGGGTGGTCGCTTCATTTATCTTGCTCTCGGTGATGGCCAGGACATCGGCGGTTGTCGCGGTGTCGGACGCGCGCAAATCGAGCAGGCTTCCGATTTCGCGAAGCGTGAAACCCAGCTGCTGCCCCTTGCGAATGAACCGCACGCGCTCGAGATCGGCGTCGCCATAGGTGCGGTAACCGGCAGAAGACCGGGCGGGCGGAGGAAGCAGACCGTTGCGCTCGTAATAGCGGATGGTATCGGGACGGATGCCGAGCGCACGCGACAGCTTTCCGATCGTGAAATATGTCATGGCGCGTCTCCGTTGCCGCGACCATTCGAAAGGTCGCGGCATTATTCCTTCGAATTGGTCTTGCTCAGGTCGGGCAGTGCCGGGGTTTTCAGCCTGCTCGGCTTACATATCCTTCATCGGGGCGGACTGACTGTTGTCGGGCGTGCTCGTAGGCGGGGCGCCATTGGGCATCATCGGCCCACCCCGGCGCATGTCGCTGTGGTCCATATCCTGACGGTGGCGCTCATCCATATCGGCCGCCGTGTTGTCGGTCCCGACAGAGTCCGTGGCGGCGGCGGTGTCGTTTTCAAGAGCGCCGGGCGCGCTTGCAGAGGCATTGGAGGCAGCCTGGTTTTGCGTGCCGTCCGTCTTCTTGCCGCACGCAGCAAGCGTTCCGAGAAGCGCAAGGGCTGTGAGCCCCGAGACGATCTTCCCGGACGTATTCGTGAGGTGAGTCTTCATGATGTGTCTCCGAATGAGAGTGAGCGGTCGAACGCAAATCCCGTCGGACGAGCTTGATAAGCGTGCTCGACCGACAGATCAGGGTGTCATTGCTGCTTGAGAATCTGCAGGCAGCGATCGTGCGAGAGATTCATCGGGTTGCGCCCCTGTCCCTTCATCTCGTTGTGATCATGGGGCGTCGCGAGACCCATATTGTCTTCCATGGCCTTGCAGCTCGCGATCTGCGCGCTAGTCGGCGGAAGGGTCGCGCAAGCGCCGAGCAGCGCCAGTGGTAGCAATCCCAGCGAGATAGAGTATTTCATGTTCAGTCCTTCCCTGTGCAGGTGGTGTGGTCCTCTCCCACGGACATTTGTTCTGGCTGATCTGCGGCCAATTGAGACAGCCGCCCGTCCCGAACCAGAAAGAGGATCGGGCAAGGGTCGCTTTCGGCTTCGTGCGAGGGCGCTTCACCCAGCTGCTCAAGGCCTGTTTCGATAAGCTTGAGCTGTTCCACCCTGACCAGTGCTTCGCGCAGTTTGACCCGCGTGACGGCGAGGATATCCGACCCGGCGAGGGCGTCTCCGGCCCGCACCAGCAGGAGCGCGTGCGTTTCGGTGAGGGTGTAACCGAGCCCCTGTGCAGCGCGAACGAACTTGATGCGTTCGACGTCTGCAGGATGATAGACGCGGTATCCTGCACTGGTCCGTTGCGGAGCGGGGAGCAGGCCGGTGCGCTCATAATAACGTATGGTGTCCTTTCGAACGCCGGCAGCCTCGGCCAGCTCACCGATTCTAAGCCGTGACATGGCAAGTCTCGGAGGCACAGTGCCGCTTGGACCTAGGTCCAGGGTCAAGAGAAATATTTGGACGTCGGTCGATCATCGCCGCTCTCCTGTCCGCTCAAAGGCCGCGCGACTTTTCGTCGCTTGCGGCCGCCATCAGGCATCATGGGGAGCGGCAAGCCCCTCCCCGGCACGCCCTTATTTCTTGCGGAGCTCGACGATGTCGTGAACTGCGGGAGCGCCGTCGGCGACGCTCACATGCGCAAAATGGTCGTCAAATATATGATCGACCCTGACGTGGCCGATGAGGTCTCGGCGATAAGCGGGGCCGCTTCCTTTGTAGCCGGAGCCGGGCAGCGTCTTCACGCGATAGACGTCAAGCACCTGTCCGACTGTCGCGCCATCTGCTTTGCCGACACACACGATCGTTCCGGTCGTGTCCTTGCCGATGATCGATCCACGCATAAAAAAGCTGTGGCCGATGCCGGTCGCCAGAGCGGGGACCGCGCCGGCGAGGGCGATACTCGCCATGGCCATCGATATTGACTTCTTGAAGCGCATCTCGATTCCTTTCAATTCATGTCTCGTGCACCCAGGCCGGTGTTCGTCGCTTGGTTGCGAGCGATCGTGCCGGTCTCGTTCTGCAGCGAGGTGGCGTTGATGGTGGGGACGGCGGTCGCCGTCCCCGCTGCCGACTTATTTCCTGCGGAGTTCGACGATGTCGTGGACCTTCGGCGTGCCGTCGGCGATGCTCACATGCGCGAAATGGTCATCGAAAATGTGATCGATCTTGACGTGCCCGACGGCCACGCGCCGGAAGCCCGCGCCGGGGGTCTTCGAAGGTCCAGGTGTGCTTTCCACACGGTAGACCTCGAGGACCTGGCCTACGGTCGCGCCGTCGGCCTTACCCACACAAACGACCGTTCCGGTCGTGTCCTTGCCGACGATCGATCCACGCATGAAAAAGCTGTGGCCGATGCCCTGGGCGTAGGTAGGCGCGGCGCCGAGCACGGCGAGGCCTGCAAGCGCGATGGTGATCTTCTTCTTGAGCAACATGGTGGAAGCCTCCTTGGCTGAGTTTACAAGACCCGCCGAGGAAAACTGGCGGTGAAGAACCTTTCTTCGCCACCAAGACTATGGACCCGGCTCCCGACTCAATATGCGTAATGTTACGAAGCCCCATCAAAGCTCCGGGCAAACCCCGTGCCAAAACGTCGTCGCACTAATCGCATCTTTTGATACGCTCCCGCTACTAGCGGGTTGTGCTCTGGCGATAAGGGGTACGCGTACTCGATGGCCTGTAAATTAGGGCGATTCTCGCGGTCCAGGGTGCCGTCGGGCGGTACAAGGATCAAATCACTCACGCCCGCAGTATGCAACAGGATCATCATAGCTGCTCGGGCCGCGCCCAAGAGCCTGGCTGAACAATGCAGAGGTACGGCGCAGCGGAAACCCGGCTATGATCAAAGTTGAATGTCCATCCTCCCGGTCATACTCCAGGTGATCTTGGATCCCTTTGGGTATGAAGTGAGTTGCAGGCATGCCCCCTTGGCAGCCGAGGAGGGTGAGGAGCCTAGAGGTAGGACGGAGTCGGTCAATGGAAGACAAGAAGAATGGCATGGGCATAGGCATGGGCTATGGCCGGTTCGTGGCGATGATTGCGACGTCTACGGTCGTGATGTTCGGGCTGATGTATCTCAACACCTATGCGCTGAGCCATGTCCAGTTCAGCCAGACGCGCACCTGGATGGCGCTCGTCATGGGCGCGGTCATGGCGGTGATCATGCTCAGTTTCATGTGGGGCATGTACAAGAACACCCGCCTCAATATCGGCATCCTGCTCGGTAGCGCTGCCATTTTTGGTTTAGCGCTTTGGCTGGTGCGGAGCCAGGAAACGGTCGACGACGTCTCCTACATGAAGGCGATGATCCCGCACCACTCGATTGCGATCATGACCAGCGAGCGCGCGCACATCAAGGACCCCGAGGTTCGAAAGCTGGCCGATGGCATCATCGACGCGCAGGTACGCGAGATCGCCCAAATGAAACAGATGATCGCGCGCCTGCAAGCTAACCCGGCGCCGGATGGCGCTCCGGACCTGCCCTCCTATCGCGATCGCGGTGCGTCGCCCCCGCCACCGCAAACCGACGAAAGCACCGGAATAGATACACGAAAGCCGATTTCCTGAGGTGTGTTCTTCGAAGTAAACAGGATGGGCACATGATCGGGTACTGTCGGAAAGGCTTCGTCATGCGCATCTTGCTCAAATATCCAGCGATCGACGCTCTTCGCGAAAGAAGCAGGATGGTGGAAGTATGACCGACATCGAGCGCAGCGGTCCGAGTGGCGCCAAAGGCGCTTCTGAGATCGTCCTCGTCACCGGAGCGAGCGGTTTTATCGCCGCGGCCCTGATCGCCCGGCTCGGCGAGCGCTACACGGTCGTCGGTCTCGATCGCGCCGGTCCGCCCGAGCCACCACCGCCCGCCGCCGCTATCGACATTGATGTCGGCTCGGATGAAGCGGTTCACGCTGCGCTCGAGGAGGTTCGCGCGCGATACGGCAACCGCATTGCTTCCGTCATTCATCTCGCCGCGTATTATGACATTTCTGGCGATCCCAATCCGCTCTACGACAAGGTAACCGTCCAAGGGACACGGCGGCTGATCGACGGACTCCAGTCGTTCGATGTCGAGCAATTCGTCTTCGCCAGCACGATGCTGGTCCATAAACCGACCGCCACTCCGCAGGAGCGCATCAACGAGGAATCGCCGATCGGTGCCTCCTGGGCGTACCCGCAGTCCAAAGTCGACACAGAGGCGCTGCTGCACGAGCGTCACGGACGGATACCCGTCGTCTACCTGCGACCCGCAGGAGTCTATGCCGACGAGGGACGCTCAGCGTTCCTCGCACAGCAGATATCGCAGATCTACGAGCACCGCCTGATCTCGCATTTCTATCCTGGCATGCTGTGCGCGGCGCAATCATCGGTGCACCGCGATGACCTGGCGGAAGCCGTGGTGCGCCTGGTCGATCGGCGGCACGATCTTCCGTCTGAACTGCCCCTGCTCATCGGCGAACCCGATGCCCCCGGCTACGCCGAAATCCAGGACATCGTCGGCGAGGCGCTCCACGGCGAGGGCTGGAAGACGATCCGCATCCCGCAGCCGCTCGCGAAGGCTGGTATCGTTCTTCAGAACGAGGCACTCGGCGACGACGATTTCATCCAGCCCTGGATGATCGACAGCAGCAACGACCACTACATTCTCGATATCTCGCGCGCACGGTCGCTACTTGGATGGGAGCCGAAGCACAGTCTTCGCGAAACGCTTCCGACGATCGTTGCGGCGTTGAAGCGCCACCCGCGCGCCTGGTACCGGAACAACAAGCTCAACGAAAACCTCGTCGCCTGGAACGACAAGTCCGATCCGAAGCCGGCCGAGCTGGACCATAACCCGCCTGAAGCGGCAGCCGGCGCGATGCCCGGCATGGAGCACGGAGCTAAGGACCATGGCAACATGGATCATGCCGCTGTGGGGCACGGGGCTGGGGACATGGCGATGTCCAGCCACGGTGCACATGGCGATCACATGGCCATGATGGACCGCGACGAGCGCCGTGCGCGCTGGGCGCTTTACGCCAACGTCGGTCTCGGCCTGTGGCTCGCGTCGAGCCCGCTCATCTACGACTCCATGACCGCGCAGCGCGTCGGTGAGGCGGCGCGGTTCGTAACGGTCGATCGCGGTCTGCCGTCGATCGAGTGGCGTGCAAGCGCGCTGGCCGTAAGCGATCTTGTCAGCGGGCTTGCCATCGCGCTGTTCGGTGCGCTGTCGCTTGTACCACGCACCAAGACGTGGGCTCAGTGGGCGGTCGCATTCGTTGGGATCTGGCTGCTGTTCGCGCCGTTGATCTTTTGGAGCCCGAGCGCGGCGCAGTACAACAACGATTTGCTCATCGGCTCGGCTGTGATCGCGCTGTCGGTGCTCGTGCCGATGATGCCGGGTATGAGCATGGCAGGGATGATGGACCCCAAGAACATCCCACCCGGCTGGACCTATTCCCCGTCTACCGATGCCCAGCGGCTGCCGATCGTCGTGATGGGTCTGATAGGTCTTCTTACCTCGCGCATCCTGACGGCATACCAACTGGGCCACATCGATAGCGTCTGGGAACCCTTCTTTGTCGGCTCGTTGAGCGATCCGCGCAATGGTACCGAGGAGATCATCACGTCTAACATGTCAAAGGCGTGGCCGATTCCCGACGGCGGTCTCGGCACCATCAGCTACGTGCTCGAGATCCTGATGGCGGTGATGGGCACCCGCGACCGCTGGCGCACGATGCCGTGGATGGTGACCTTCTTCGGCATCCTGGTCATTCCACTCGGCGTGGTAAGCATCTATTTCATCATCAGCCAGCCCATCGTCATTGGCACCTGGAGCACGCTGGCGCTGATCGCCGCCCTGGCCATGCTGATCATGATCCCTTTCGCGCTCGACGAGGTCATCGCCATGGGTCAGTTCCTTGTGTGGGCGAAATGCCGCGGCAAGCCGCTGATTCGCACCTTCTTCCAGGGCGACGCGAGCGAGGCCGGCAGTGAGGACGCCTCCGACCTGATGTCGTCGCCTGCCGCATTTTGGGCCGATGCAAAGCGGGGGCTGACCCTGCCGTGGACGCTGGCGGTCAGTATCGCGCTCGGCGCATTCCTCATGCTCACGCGGGTGACACTGGGCAATGAGGGCGCCATGGCGAACAGCGACCATGTCATTGGTGCCCTGGTCATCACCGTCGCGATCATCGCCACCGCCGAAGTTGCCCGCGCCGTGCGCTTCATCAATGGCGCGCTCGGCGCCTGGCTGGTTGCTGCCCCTTTCCTGCTGACGGGGGCCGGCCACCTGGGAACGATCGTTTCGGTGATCATAGGGCTCGCCCTCGTCGGTCTCAGCCTTCCGCGCGGCAAGCGCAGCGCTGAACATTATGCGAGCTGGGACAAATATGTGATCTGAGGGTCGCTCTGCTCGACGTGGAATTGAACAGGAAAAGATACGTCACGTCTGTTGGGAATGCGGGACTCCGAACGGTCAACTTACGGCCGTGCGACCGGGTCGCTGAGATGTGAAATGCGGCCTGCTCGGGTGCAATAATGCTTTTCGACTGCATAAATCGACGCGAGTGCGAGAGGTCTGCAACGACCCTGGATTGCCCATCGACGAATGTCGGTTCGTGATCGCTACGGTAATCTTGCGACCGTCTGCCACTTTTTGAGGGGTAGGCGGCGGTCGCGCGTATTATGAAGAGTGGTAGCCTTGATGAATGGGTGCGGTGAAGGACGATATGAAACTCAAAGTCGCATTGTCGTTGGTCCTTGCGTCGGTTTCGGTCGCCAGCGCGGCGGCGACGCCTATCGTGGTTCACCGCGATCCGGGCTGTGGCTGCTGCGCGCAGTGGGCGGCGCAGGTGCGTAAGCAGTTCGGGCGCCAAGTAACCATCATCGACGATCGCCAGCGCTCCAGCTTCCAGCGGACCCAAGGCGTTCCTTCGGGCCTGTCATCCTGCCATACAGCGATTGTAGACGGCATGGCATTCGAGGGTCATGTCCCGATTACCGACATGAAGCGCGTCCTTGCCCAGAAGCCGCGCGGCGTGCGTGGACTTGCGGTTGCCGGGATGCCGATGGGCTCGCCGGGGATGGAAGTCCCGGGGCAACACGTGGACCCCTATAATGTCGTCGCCTTCGGTCCAGGTGGACAGCATGTCTTTGCGCGTCATGGCGGACGATGATGTCGTTGTTCTACGATAAGGACGGGTGTAAGAAGTAACGGCTGTGAAACGGGTACTGCATCTCTTCCTCCTGCTGGGAGCCTTGGTTGGCCTCATGGGCCAAGCGGCGGCCTATGCCTCTAACCCGGCCCCGGTTTCCGCGCCGATGGCGATTTCGGGAATGAGCGCAGATTGCATGAATGCGATGGCTCAGAAACAACAGCCCTCGGGCAAGCCCTGCAAGGGGCTGACGCTCGACTGCGTCGCATCAATGGGCTGTGTCGTTCCGATGGTTCTGCGCGACGCGCCGCGCGTCCCGGCATCGCCGGTGGCTCACGGAGCTATGGCATTCTGGACCACGACGTCGACCCTGCATGGCAGTGATCTGACCCCCGAGCCTGAACCACCGACTATCCTTGGCTGATCGACCACAGCCGTCAGGCTGACAGGATCGGTGCGCCTATCGCGCACTCAAACATCCTGTCCGATCTGCGGCTACCACGATGATTTGCCAAAGGATTACAGTCATGAAAAACCGTGTTTTCTACGCCCTGCTGGGCGTAGCCCTTGCCGCGCCTGCCGCCGCATTCGCCGGCCAGCCCGACCACAGCCAACAATCCGGTCATTATGAGTGGAAGTCGGTTCCCCAATATGGCCCGCGCGCCACGGGACCGGCTCAGCGGCGCGTCTGGGTGCCTGATACCGCGAAGATGGCCAACTGCGACTGCGACATGATGAAGATGAGCTCCGCGGATTGTATGAAGGAGATGCATGGCATGATGTCTCCGTCCGGCGCCTCGGCTGGCTAGCAGCAGGTTCTGGCCGCTTCAGGTCGCATAGACGGCTAGGCCAGCAGTGGCGGCGGGATACCCCTTCCTGCCGCCACTGACATGCCTGGTGTGCCACGCTTGCCTGAACCTCCGATCAGGAGATCTCCATGCGATTATTTTTGTGTATGCCGCTGTTAGCGGCAATCCCCGGCATTGCCTTCGCCGAGCCGCTCACCTTCGACGCGGCCCTCCAGCGCGCCCGGCAGGAAGCGCCGTCGCTCAAGGCGAAGGCGCTCGGTGCCAACGCCGCCCGTTCCGTGCGCGGCGCGGCCGGCGCCCTGCCTGATCCGACGCTTGCAGTTGGGATCGACAGTTTCCCGGTATCGGGACCGCTCGCGTTCGAGCCGCAGCGCGACAATTTCAGCATGGCGCGGGTCGGCGTGTCCCAGGACATTCCCAATCTCGCCAAGCGCCATGCGCAACAGGCGCGCGCCGACAGCGACATAAAGGCGGCCGAGGCTGATACCGCAGTCCAGGCGCGCACGGTCGAGGTTGGCACCGCGCTAGCCTGGATCAACTTGGCCTATGCCGAGCGCAGGCTCGCCGTGCTCGACGATATTCTGTCCGGTCTCGAGCGTGTGGTGGGAACGACGCCAGGTGCGGTCGCATCGGGAGGCGCGCGCCCGGCGCAGACCCTTGCAGGGCGCCAAGCCGTCGCCGCGATGCAGGATCGCCGCAGTGAACTGGTCTCGAACGTGGCGCGGGCACGCGCGACGCTAACCCGGTGGACCGGAGACCCCGCGCCGGAGATCGCCGGACCGATCCCCGATTTTGCGGTCGACGCAGCGGGTCTGCGCGCAGGACTCGACCGCCACCCCACCATCCAGATGATCGATGCCCAGGCCGGGCAGGCGGATGCCGATGTGCGCGTAGCCAATGCCGGCCGGCGTTCCGATTTTGGTGTCAACCTGGCCTACCAGCGCCGCGATCCCCGGTTCGGCGACTATGTCTCGGCCGGTGTGACGGTCAGCCTGCCGTTCTTCACGCGCAGTCGCCAGAATGCCGGGATCGCGGCAGCCCAGGCAAATGCCGGACGAGTGATGGCTGAACGCGAGGCCTCGCGGCGCGCGCTCGCCGCCGACCTTGATGCGGATATCGCCGACCATGTCATGCACCATGAGCAATGGATGCGTGCGCAGAGCACACTGCAACCGCTCGCTGAGCAGCGCGTGAAATTGGAAACCGCCAGTTATGCGGCTGGTCGTGCCAGTCTCGTCGATATCGCCGACGCCTATGCCGCGCTGGCCGATGCCACCATCACGACTCTTGATCGTGAAGCCCTGGTCACCGCGGACGGTGCGCGGCTGACACTCACCTACCGGAGCGCAAATCGATGAGCCAGGTTATGATAGCCCGCGGGTGGCTCTTTGGCGCAGCTGCTGCTCTTGCGCTTGCTGCCGGCGGTCTCGGGTTCGCTCTAGCGGGCTTCCAGGGCACAAAAGATGGTGGGGCCGTAAAGCCGGCAGCGCGCAAGATTCTTTATTGGTACGATCCGATGATACCGGCCGAGCACCATGAGGGTCCGGGTCTCTCATCCATGGGTATGCAGACGATCCCTCGTTATGCGGACGAGGGCGGAGCAAGCGCGCAGGTGCCGGGCATTTCGGTCGACGCTTCCGCCTCGCAGGCGCTCGGTCTGCGGATCGCCACGGTGCAACGCGGCGAGCTGGCTAGCAGCCTCACCGCGACCGGTACAATCGACTTCAACCAGCGCGATGTCGCGATCGTCCAGGCACGTGCCGGGGGCTTCGTGCAGCGAGTCTATGGTCGCGCGCCGGGTGACGTGGTCGGCGCGGGGGCGCCGCTCGCCGATATCCTGGTGCCGGAGTGGGGCGGGGCGCAGGCCGAGTTTCTCGCGGTGCGCCGCACCGGCAACGCAGCACTGACCCAGGCGGCCCGCCAGCGACTCATGCTGCTTGGCATGCCGTCTGGCACCATCGCGTCGGTCGAGCGCGGCGGCCGTCCGCACAATGTCATCACGATCTCCACGCCGATCGGCGGCGTTGTCAAAACATTGGACGTGCGAGCCGGCATGACACTGACGGCAGGACAGACGCTCGCAGAGGTGAATGGTCTCGGCACTGTCTGGCTCAATGCCGCCGTGCCCGAGGCGATCGCCGGACCGCTCAAACCCGGGCAAACCGTGCGGGCGACGCTCGCGGCATTTCCCGGCGAGATCTTGTCGGGCCGCGTTTCAGCGATCCTGCCGCAGACGCAAGCCGACAGCCGGACGCTGACCGTGCGGATCGAGTTGCCCAACCGCAGCGGACGCCTGCGTCCCGGCATGTTCGCAACCGTGTCGTTTGGCGGAGCCACGCAACCGGCGCTGCTGGTGCCCTCCGAAGCGCTGATCCGTACCGGCAAGCGGACATTGGTGATGCTCGCGCTCGACAAGGGCCGCTATCGGCCGGCCGAGGTCCAGACCGGGCGGGAATCCGGGGGCCAGACTGAGATCCTGGCGGGCCTGGGCGAGGGTGAGAAGATCGTCGCGTCGGGCCAGTTCCTGATAGACTCCGAGGCGAGCCTGTCCGGAGTCCAGGCGCGGCCGATCGGGGGTGGCGCGCCTATAGCCGCCAAACCCGCTGCTACTGGCAGACTCTACGAGACCGTTGGAAAGATCGAGCAGATCACCGCCAATTCGGTGACGCTCAGCCATGAGCCGGTGCCTGCGATCGGTTGGCCGGCGATGACGATGACCTTCCAGCTACCCGATCCTAAGATCGCGCGCGGCCTCAAGACCGGCGATCGGGTCCGTTTTGGATTCGATCAACCTTCCGCCGGAGCCACTGTGCGGCGCATGGCGAAGGTCGCGGGCCAGTGATCGCCCATCTCATCCGCTGGTCGGTCCGTAACCGGTTCTTCGTCCTGATCGGCATGCTTGCGCTGGTCGGGGCGGGGCTGTGGGCGGTGCGTTCGACCCCGATCGATGCGCTGCCCGATCTCTCCGATACCCAAGTCATCATCCGCACCAGCTATCCGGGACAGGCGCCGCAGATCGTCGAGAACCAGGTCACCTATCCGCTGACCACCACCATGCTGTCGGTTCCCGGCGCGAAGACGGTGCGCGGCTATTCCTTCTTCGGCGATAGCCTCGTCTATGTGATCTTCGAAGACGGCACCGACCTTTATTGGGCGCGCAGCCGGGTGCTCGAATATCTCAATCAGGTGCAGGGACGGCTGCCGGCAAGCGCCCGCAGCGCGCTCGGACCGGACGCCACCGGGGTTGGCTGGGTCTATGAATATGCGCTGGTCGACCGCACCGGCCGCCACGACCTGTCGCAGCTCCGTGGGATTCAGGACTGGTTCCTGCGCTACGAGCTGAAGACCGTGACCGGCGTCGCTGAGGTGGCCAGCATGGGCGGCATGGTCAAGCAGTATCAGGTGCTGCTCGATCCGGTGAAGCTGGCCGCTTATGGGATCACCCATCAGCAAGCGGTCCAGGCGATCAGCCAAGCCAATCAGGAAGCGGGCGGCTCGGTGCTGGAGATGGCCGAAGCCGAATATATGGTTCGCGCCTCGGGCTATCTGAAGACGCTCGACGATTTCCGGGCGATTCCGCTCAGGACCGGCGCCGGTGGCGTGCCCGTGCGGTTGGGCGATGTCGCCACCATCCAGATCGGCCCGGAGATGCGACGCGGCATCGCCGAGCTGAACGGCGAAGGCGAGGTCGCCGGTGGCGTGGTGATCCTGCGTTCGGGCAAGAACGCGCGCGAAACGATCGCCGGAGTCAAGGACAAGCTCACCGAACTGAAAAAGAGCCTGCCACCCGGCGTCGAGGTGGTGACGGTCTACGATCGTTCGCAGCTCATTGATCGCGCAGTCGAGAATCTCACCCACAAGCTGGTCGAAGAGTTCATCGTCGTCGCCATCGTCTGCGGCCTGTTCCTCTGGCACGTCCGTTCAGCGCTGGTCGCGATCCTCACTCTTCCGCTGGGGGTGCTGGCGGCGTTCGTCGTGATGCGCTTCCAGGGGGTGAATGCCAACATCATGTCCTTGGGCGGCATCGCCATCGCGATCGGCGCGATGGTCGATGCGGCCGTCGTCATGATCGAGAATGCCCACAAGAAGATCGAGCACTGGGAACAGGATCATCCGGGCAAGCATCTCGAGGGCGAGATGCGCTGGATTGTCATCACCGAAGCCGCCGCAGAGGTTGGCCCCGCCCTGTTCTTCAGCCTGCTGATCATCACGCTCTCCTTCATTCCCGTGTTTACACTCGAAGGACAGGAAGGGCGGCTGTTCGCGCCGCTCGCTTTCACCAAGACCTACGCGATGGCGTCGGCGGCGATCCTATCGGTGACCTTGGTGCCGATCCTGATGGGTCTGCTGATCCGCGGGAAGATCCCGCCCGAGCAATCCAACCCGGTCAACCGCTGGCTCACCAACATCTACCGGCCCGCAATCGACTGGACGATGCGGCGGCCCAAGACGGTACTGCTTATCGCGGCTCTGGTGTTCGCGACCACGGCCTGGCCGCTCACCCACCTCGGCGGTGAGTTCATGCCCAATATGGACGAAGGCGACCTGCTTTACATGCCGTCAGCACTGCCCGGGTTGTCGGCGGCGAAAGCGTCGCAACTGCTCCAGCAGACCGACCGGTTGATCAAGACCGTGCCCGAAGTCGAGAGCGTATTCGGCAAAGCCGGACGCGCCGAGACCGCCACCGATCCGGCGCCGCTGGAGATGTTCGAGACGACCATTCAGTTCAAACCCCGCGACCAATGGCGGGCGGGGATGACACCCGACAAGCTTGTTGAAGAACTGGATCGTACGGTGAAACTCCCCGGCCTCGCCAATGTCTGGGTTCCGCCAATCCGCAACCGCATCGATATGCTGGCGACCGGCATCAAGAGCCCGATCGGGGTCAAGGTGTCGGGGTCCGATCTCGTCCAGCTCGACCGGATCGCCCATGATGTCGAGACGGTGGCGAAGACCGTGCCCGGCGTCAGTTCGGCGCTGGCCGAGCGGCTGACCGGTGGGCGCTATGTCGATGTCGACATCGATCGCGCTGCCGCCGCCAGGTTCGGGCTCAACATCACCGATGTGCAGGCGATCGTTTCGGGTGCGATCGGGGGCGAGACGATTGGCGAAACGGTCGAAGGCCTAGCCCGCTACCCGATTAGCGTGCGCTACCCGCGCGAGGTGCGCGACAGCCTGGAAGGCCTCCGCACGCTCCCGGTCCTGACGCCATCGGGGCAGCAGATCACGCTCGGCACGGTCGCGAACATATCGATCGCTGAAGGGCCGCCGATGCTCAAGACCGAAAATGCGCGCCCCTCCACCTGGGTCTATGTCGATGTTCGCGGGCGCGATCTCGCCTCCGTCGTCGGCGATCTCCAGCGCGCGGTGGCGAAGCAGGTCAAGCTCTCGCCGGGCGTCAGCATCGCCTATTCCGGCCAGTTCGAATATCTCGAGCGTGCGGTCGACAAGCTGAAGCTGGTTGTGCCTGCAACGCTGCTGATCATCTTTGTGCTGCTCTACATGATCTTCGGCCGGTTCGATGAAGCCGCGCTGATCATGGGCACGCTGCCGTTCGCGCTCACAGGGGGCATCTGGATTCTCTATTTGCTAGGTTTCAACCAATCGGTCGCGACCGGCGTCGGGTTTATCGCGCTCGCCGGCGTTTCGGCCGAGTTCGGCGTGGTGATGCTGATCTACCTCAAGAACGCACTGGAAGAACGCGGCGCCGGTCCCGATGCTACTCAGGTCGAGGCTGCGGTGCGCGAAGGTGCGCTGCTCCGCGTCCGGCCTAAGGCGATGACGGTCGCGGTTATCCTCGCCGGCCTGCTGCCGATCCTATTGGGATCTGGCGCGGGCTCGGAAGTGATGAGCCGGATCGCCGCGCCGATGATCGGCGGCATGCTCACCGCGCCGCTCCTGTCCATGTTCGTACTTCCTGCGGCCTATCTTCTGCTCCGGCGGCCGAAGAGCAAGCCCACACCTCAACCTCTTATTTCATGAAGGAGAAGACCATGAAGCATGCACGACTGACTATTGCCCTCGGCCTCGCCGCCTTGACCGCTGCGTGCGGTAAGAAAGCGGAAACGCCGGTTGCGGCCGAGACCAACCAGGCGGCGCCCGCCGCCGCCATGAGCGGTGACATGGGCAATATGGCGATGGCACCAGCTGCCACTGCGCCGATCATGGCCAAGGGTCATGGCACGGTCACCGCGATCGACAAGACCGCTGGCACGATCACGCTCGACCATGGCCCGATCCCGGAAGCCAACTGGCCGGCAATGACCATGGCGTTCAAGGCCGCGCCTGCGATATCCGACGCGGCGAAGGTGGGCGACAAGGTCGATTTTGATGTCACGCTTGTGGGCAGCGCCGGTGAGGTAACAGCGATCCAAAAGAAGCCTTAAGCAGGGGATTTTATAAGGCCCATTAAAGGCTAATTAACCTCGTTCCTTCACGCTTCAGTGATGAAAAAAGAACGAGCTGGGCGCGAAACGCAGATCAAGATTGGAAGAACCGAGCGGTGGCAGTCGTGATTGCCACCGCCTTCGGTTGCGTGGCGCTTCTGTGTGTCATTATCTGGCCGTTCTTCAGCGACTACAAGACGGTCGTAAAAATTCAGAGCGCGGGCGCTGCTGCGTTTGCGACATATTTTCTAATGTTGGGATCGCCCACTGCGGCGGTGGCATGCCTCATTTCTTGCGCGCAACTCCTCGTCTCAGCGTCAGTGCGTGACCGCTATGTCGTCGTGCGACTCTATGGGGCCAGCCTCATTGTGTTGTCCTTCCTATCGGTCATAACATGGCACGGAATACCATCCGCGCTGGCGTTGACCGGCAGTTCGCTGGGTAGTCTAGCCCGCTTGCAGACATCGACGACGCGTATGAAGGGTCTGTTCCTCGTGGGGGCTCCATTTTGGCTCGCCCATAATTTGATCGTTGGAGCCCTTTTCGCCTTGGGCACCGACGTTGTTTCTTTGCTCTCGAACTTTGGGAATTTGTTGAAGTTTGCGGTGAGACGTTGGCGCGAATCAGCCTTTCATGACGCTGCCACTAGAGCGGCCATAGGCTATTAAGCGCTCGGGTCTTTTTCCTATGTGGGATCATGACCTAACCACAACCATCTGAAAGGCCCTTCAGATCTGACTGTACACGGCGGGCTTCCGAATCAAAGTGGTTGACGGTTGCGCATGGGTAACGCGCTGAAGGCGCCGAATTCGGGCAAGACTCGGCGGTGTGCGGGCGGCGTGACATCCATACCTGAACGCTGATAAGTTTGGCGGACGCAGGTCAAAGGATCGTTCGTCGGACAAGCATTTTGGTGGGGAAGTGCCGCTCTATTAGCACACGCTAGCAGACTGCGTCTGGTCGAGTAGCCGATCAACGTCAGACGTAGCCGCTCATAGATATTTCGATATTATCCTGAACTCCTCTACCGCCGAGCCAACGGCCTCCGTGCCGTCGGCATGGACGAGGCAATGATCGATATGGTCGTTAATAAGCGCTCTCTTCGCGCTGGCGACTGCCTTTTCGACTGCATGAAGTTGCTGGACGATCTCGACGCAAGGTCGACCAGCCACGATCATATCGACAGTGCTGCGCAAGTGGCCACCAGCGCGATTTAATCGCTTGACGATCGCGGGATGACTTTCGTGCCTGTGTTCCGTCATCCGCAAGACCTCCTGCAACGCGCTACATGGCTTTACATATCCTCCAGGGGAGGATAACTCAAGCGCGTCCGATATCCCCCATGGGGGATAGGGTCGCAAATCAATCGGAACAAACGCGACGTGATCTCCGTCCTGGCAAACCGCACCTATCGCCATCTTTTCATGGCTCAGGTCATCGCGCTTATCGGCACGGGGCTCGCAACGGTCGCGCTCGGTCTGCTAGCCTATGACATCGCCGGCGGCAGCGCGGGCGCGGTGCTCGGCACGGCGCTCGCGATCAAGATGGTTGCCTATATCGGTGTCGCGCCGGTCGTTGGCGCCTTCGCCGACCGCCTGCCACGTCGCGCGTTTCTTGTCAGCATGGATCTCGTGCGGATGGCCGTGGCGATCTGCCTGCCATTCGTGAGCCAGGTCTGGCAGATCTATGTCCTGATCTTCGTGCTGCAATCGGCCTCCGCGGCGTTCACGCCGACCTTCCAGGCAACCATCCCCGATATCCTGCCAGAGGAGCGCGACTATACCCGCGCGCTGTCGCTGTCGCGGCTCGCCTATGACATGGAGAGCCTGACCAGCCCGATCCTCGCTGCCGCGCTGCTGACCGTCATCAACTTCCACTGGCTATTCTCGGGAACGGCGATCGGGTTTCTGTGCTCGGCACTGCTCGTCGTGACGACGGTCCTGCCGCGCGCGGTGAAATCAGAACCGAGAAGTGGCGGGATTTACGCCAAGACCACGCGGGGTACGCGCATCTATCTGAAGACGCCGCGCCTGCGGGGGCTGCTGGCGCTGACCCTCGCTTCAGCTGCGGCCAGTTCGATGGTCATCGTCAACACGGTGGTAATCGTGCGTGGTAATCTCGGCCTCACGCAGCGCGATGTTGCCTTCACCCTTGCGGCTTTTGGCGCAGGCTCGATCCTTGCCGCGCTGACCCTGCCACGTATCCTCGATCGGGTCGCCGATCGTACGATCATGATTGGGGCTGCGGCAGCAATGACGATCGGTCTCGCCCTTCTGGCGATGCTCACGGCAAGCTTTGGGGCAGCGCCCGGTTATTGGCGCATGGTCCTGATCGGCTGGTTCATACTCGGTATCGCCTATTCGATGAGCGTGACGCCATCGGGCCGATTGCTTCGACGGTCGGCCAATGCCGACGACCGCCCGGCCTTGTTCGCCGCGCAATTCGCGCTCAGCCACTGCGCCTGGCTGATCTGCTATCCCCTGGTGGGGCTGTTGGGCGCCAGTATCGGGCAGACGGCGGCGTTTGCGGCAATGGCGGCGATTGCGGCCGCCGGAACCCTGGCCGCCTTGTGGCTCTGGCCCAGCGCAGATCCCGATACGGTGAACCATGACCATGCGGATCTCGCGCCCGATCATCCCCATCTGCGCGGTGATCACGGCAAGGCGCGGGAGCATGCGTTCGTTATCGACGATCTCCATCAGCGCTGGCCACGCCGATGACTTTCATCTCGACTGTCATGATCCCTGTCTTGCGGCGCGCTTGTGGACCGACCGTGTTCGCGATACCCGTATCGACATGACGGCATCGTCGGTCAGATTGCGCTCTTCGGTGCGGGCCTGTGCCCGCTTGCGCCTTTTTGCGCTCTCGGCGATTCTGGCGCTGTTCGGGATGCTGGCGCTTGCCACCTGGCATGACGCTATGCCGCACGTCCATGATGCCGCGCATGGCATCAGCGTCGATCGGGATCATCATGATCACGCCCCGGCCGAGCAGCCGGACACACCCGACCTGATGCATCTGGCGGCTCATGCGGTGCTCCAGACAATCGACATGCCTGCACAGACTGTTGTTGTTGCGCTGTTGAAACCTGTCGCGGCGATCTGGGCGCGCGAACCTGCCGAAGCGGCGCGGTCTATCGCACCTTCGTCAATTCTGCGTCCCCCCGCGAGGCTGAATTCACGCGCGTAGCGCGTGCCGTCATTGCAGCCTTTTTTGGGGATAAGAATATGAGAGCCTTTATAAGCCGGCTGCCGCGTCGCGTGGTGTCCGGCATGATGGGCGCGACCTGCGTCGCGGCGCTGTGCGCACCCGCACAGGCGCAAGTGGCGCCGCCGTTTGCTACACTGCTACGCCAGACCGCCGATGCGCCCCGGCGCATCGAAAGCGAAGCCGAGGTTCGCCGGTACGAGGGTCTAGCACGCCAGGCGCGCGCCCGACCCAATCCGACGATTGGCGTGCTCACCGAGAATGTTGCGGGATCGTCTCCCTATCGCGGGGTCGATCGCGCCGAGACGACGCTGCAATATAGCCAGCCGCTCGAAATCGGCGGCAAGCGTTCGGCGAGGATCGCAGCCGGAGAGGCCGGCGTCGCTGCGTCCCGCGCCCGCGATCATGATGCGAAGATCCGCTACGCTTATGATCTTGCACGCGCTTATGCAGCGGCGGACGTCGCAGACCAGCGGATAATGCTCGTCGAAGGCGAGGTCGAGCAAGCGCAGAATATCCTGCGCGCCGCTCGCGTGCTGGTCGATGCCGGCAAGGAAGCGCGGCTGCGCGCCCTGCAAGCAGAGGCCGCGCTGAACGCCGTGACCGCCGATCTTGAGGGGACGAAAGCGGATCGCATTGCGGCCTATGCCCGTCTCTCCGCACTCGCCGGCGTCGACGAGACCTTCACCGGCTTGTCGGAATCGCTCCTGACCGTGCCGGTCGCGGCACCGGCTTATGGCCCCGTCGATCCGATGACGAGTTCGTCCTTTCTTGCCGCGCAGGCAGAGCGGGAGGCTGCCGAGCGCCGCCTGACCGCCGAACAGAAGCGGGCAATCCCCGATGTGACGGCAATCGTCGGCGTGCGGCGTCTCGATTATGAGAATGCGACCGCTCTCACGGCGGGCGTCTCGATCCCGCTGAACATCTTCGATCGCAACCGCGGCAATATCGCCGCCTCGGAAGCAGAGGCACAGGCCGCCGCTGCAAGATTGGCCATGGCGCGTAACGATGCGATTGCCGAAGCCCGCGCGGCCGGGGCGCAGATTGCGGCCGCACAGTCGCGGGTTGCCGCAGCGGAGGCATCGCAACGCACCGCGGAAGAAACCTATCGTCTCGCTCGCATCGCCTATGAGGCTGGCAAATCCCCGCTCGTCGAATTGTTGAACGCCCGCCAAGGCCTTGGCGCGGCACGCGGGATCGTCCTCGACGCCAAAGTGGCCAGTTTCGAGGCGCGCGCGCAGCTCGCCCGCCTCCAGGGCCGCACCCTTTCCGGAGGTGAGATCCAATGAACCCCGAACGCAATAAGCTTTATGCCGGGGCCGCGATGGGTCTCCTCCTCGCCGCCCTTGCCGGTTTCGGTGTCGCCAGAATGACTGGCCCATCCGCACCGACAGCCGAGACGGAGGCGGCGGCCGATGCTGCTCAAACCGACACCGTCGTGATCACCCAGGACGGTATCAAGACCTCGAGGATCGGAGTCGCACCCGCAGCAGCCGGTGGCGTCGCCGGCATCATCCTCGCCAGTGCCACCGTTGAGGCAACGCCAGATGCCGAAGCGGTGCTCACTGCCCGGGCAGCGGGCACCGTTACCCGGATCTTCAAGCGGATCGGTGATCCGGTCAGCGCCGGCGAAACGATTGCCCTTGTCGAGAGCCGCGATGCGTCGGCGATCGCCGCCGATCGCAGTACGGCTGCCGCAAGGGTTACGCTTGCAAGCCGACAACTGGCGCGCGAGCGAATACTGCTCAATCAAGGGGTGTCGCCCCGGGCAGACTATGAGACCGCCGAAGCCAATCTGGCGGTCGCTCAGGCCGAAGCCCGGCAAGCCAGCGCTGCCGCCAGCGCGGCAATGGTCTCGCGCGACGGCAGGTCGGTTGCGGTGGTCAGTTCGATCTCCGGCCGTATAACATCCGCACCCGTCAATCTCGGCGCTTTCGTGCAGGCCGAGACCGAGCTGTTCCGTGTCGCCGATCCGCGCCGCCTTCAGATCGAGGCGAGCATGCCGGCAGCGGACGCATTGCGTGTGAAGGCGGGTGACAGGGTCGAGCTGACGACCAACAACGGCCAGAAAGTGGAAGGCCAGGTCCGCTCGGCGACCGGCGTGGTCGATCCGCAGACGCGGCAAGCGACGGTGGTCGTGACGCCAAGCGGAGGCGGCGGCCTGATCGCGCCCGGCCAACTCGTCCAGGCGCGTATCTTCGCCAGCGGCGGCGATGCGGCCTCCGGCGTGAATGTGCCGCAGGATGCGGTCCAGACGCTAGGGGATCGCTCGGTGGTGTTCGTGCGAACCCGCCAGGGGTTTAAGGCGCAGACCGTGCGGGTTGGAACGCGCAGCGGCGGCATGGTCGAGATTGCCTCGGGCCTCCCTGCAAACACGGTGATCGCCACCACCAATGCCTTCCTGCTCAAGGCCGAGCTTGGCAAGGGGTCGGCGGAATGATCGCGCGGATTTTAGGGCTCTCGGTCAGAGCGCGATGGGCCGTTGTGTTCATCACCTTCCTCGTCGTCCTGTTCGGTGCCTGGCAGATCACCCTGCTGCCGATCGACGCGGTCCCGGACGTCACCAACCGCCAGGTCCAGATCAACAGCTTCGTGCCGACCCTCGGACCGGTCGACATGGAGAAGCAGGTCACCTTTCCCGTCGAGACAGCGCTTGCCGGTATTCCCGGTCTGCAGACGACCCGCTCACTCACGCGTAACGGGTTCAGCCAGGTCACCGCGGTCTTCAGGGACAGCACCGACATCTATTTTGCTCGGCAGCAGGTTACCGAACGGGTCGCTCAGGCCAAGGACAGTCTGCCTGCCGGCGTTCAACCCCAACTCGCGCCGCTCACGACGGGTCTGGGCGAGATTTTCATGTTCAGCGTCGCGTTCGACCATCCCGACGGCAAGGGCGTTAAGGTGGTCGACGGTCAGCCCGGCTGGCAGTCCGATGGTTCCTATCTGACGCCCGAAGGCGAGAAACTGACCACGGTGGTTGCCAAGGCCGCTTATCTGCGAACGGTCCAGGATTGGATCATCAGGCCGCAGATGCGCACCGTGCAGGGTGTTGCCGGTGTCGATTCCAACGGCGGCTATGTGAAGCAATATGTCGTCGAGCCCAATCTGACCGCGCTTGCATCCTATGGCGTCTCGGTCACTGACCTCGCCGACGCGCTCGAACGATCGAACCTGTCGGCGGGCTCCAACTATGTCCGCCGTGCCGGCGAATCCTTTCTCGTTCGCGCCGACGCGCGGCTGCGCTCGGTCGCCGACATAGAAGAGGCGGTGATCGCCACGCGTGCCGGCGTCCCGGTGCGCGTGAAGGACGTCGGCCAGGTCGTCATCGGGGGCGCGGTGCGGACCGGATCTGGCAGCGTCGGCGGGTCAGAAGCAGTCATCTCGACTATCCTGATGCTCACTGGCGAGAACAGCCGCATCGTTGCCAATCGCGTCGCCGACAAGCTGGTCGAAATCAACAAGACGTTGCCGCCGGACGTTGTTGCAAGCCAAGCCTATAACCGCTCCAAGCTGGTCAATGCGACCATCGCCACGGTCGAGAAGAATCTGGTCGAAGGCGCACTGCTGGTCATCGTCGTGCTGTTCCTGCTGCTCGGCAACATCCGCGCCGCGCTCATCACGGCGGCGGTGATTCCGATCACCATGTTGATGACTGCGGCGGGCATGAATGAGCTCGGTGTCTCGGGCAATCTGATGAGTCTCGGCGCACTCGATTTCGGCCTGATTGTCGATGGCGCAGTCATCATCGTCGAAAACGCGCTCCGGCGCCTCGCCGAGCGGCAGCACAAGGAAGGAAGACTCCTAACCCGACTCGAACGCCTCACCGAAACCACTCACGCCGCGCAGGAGATGGTCCGGCCAACCGTCTATGGCCAGGCCATCATCTTCCTCGTGTTCATACCTTTGCTCACCTTCCAGGGCGTGGAGGGCAAGACGTTCGCACCGATGGCGATCACGCTGATGCTGGCTCTGGCCAGCGCGTTCATCCTGTCGATCACGTTCGTGCCGGCGATGGTCGCGTTGCTGGTGACCGACAAGGTCAGCGAGACCGAGGTCAGATCGATCCGCTGGTTCAAGGAGAAATATCAACCGGCGCTCACCCGCGCCGTGGCGCGGCCAATGCCGTTCATTCTCGGCGGCGCAGGCGTGTTTGCGGCAGCGGTGCTGCTGTTCGGTACGCTTGGACAGGAGTTCATGCCGCAGCTCGACGAGAAGGACATCACGGTCACCAACTTTCGTATTCCATCCGCCTCGATCGACCAGTCGACCGCGATGCAGCTCGACATCGAAAATGCACTCAAGACATTGCCCGAGGTGGCATTGGTCTTTTCCAAGAACGGCAATGCCGATCTGGGTACCGATCCGATGCCGCCTAATGCGTCCGATACCTATGTCATCCCAAAGCCTGAAAAGGAGTGGCCAGCCGAGGTCAAATCCAAGGAGGATATCCTTCGGCGGATCGAGGAACGGATGAAGCCGCTGATCGGCAACCGTACCGAGATCCAGCAGCCGATCCAGATGCGGTTCAACGAGCTGATCGCGGGCGTTCGCTCTGATGTGGCGGTCAAGCTCTATGGCGACGACCTGGACGCGATGAGCGAGGCGGGAGGCCGAATCGCGACCGCGCTGCGGACCATTCCCGGCGCGGCGGACGTGCAGGCGGAGCAGACATCCGGCGCGCCGACCTTCGACATCAAGGTCGACCGCCAGGCGGCGGGCCGTTACGGCCTGTCGGTCGAGGAGGTCGCCAGTACGGTCGCGGCCGCCCTGGGTGGACGCGAAGCGGGCTTGTTGTTCGAAGGCGATCGACGCTTCGCTGTGGTGGTGCGACTGCCCGACGCACAGCGCGACGATATCGACACCTTGGGATCGATCCCGGTCATGCTACCATCCAACGGTGCCGGGAACGCGCGTTCCATCCCGCTCAGCGAAGTGGCGCGCTTCACTTACACCGAGGGGCTCAACCAGATCAGCCGCGAGAACGGTAAGCGGATGGTCGTCATCCAGGCCAATGTGCGCGGCCGCGATCTTGGCGGATTCGTCGCGGAAGCCCAGACGAAGATCGCCGATGTGAAGCTGCCCGCCGGAACCTTCACCGAATGGGGCGGCCAGTTTGAGAGCCTTCAGTCCGCTTCCGAGCGGTTGGCGATCGTCGTGCCGCTTTGCTTCGTCCTGATCTTCGCGCTGCTCTACATGGCACTGGGCGGCGCTTGGCCGGCGCTGGTCGTGTTTACGGCCGTTCCCATGGCGCTGGCCGGAGGTGTGTTCGCTCTGGCCCTGCGCGGGATACCTTTCTCCATTACGGCGTCGGTCGGGTTTATCGCGCTTTCCGGCGTGGCGGTTCTCAACGGCCTTGTCATGATGAGCGCGATCCGCAAGCGGCTTGACGATGGCGAGGGGATCGACGGGGCGATCATTGGTGGCGCGATGGAACGAGTACGGCCTGTGTTGATGACCGCGCTCGTTGCGAGCCTGGGCTTCATCCCAATGGCGCTTGCCACCGGAACCGGAGCGGAGGTGCAACGACCGCTTGCGACTGTAGTGATCGGGGGGCTCATCACGTCGACGGCGCTGACGTTGCTCGTCCTACCGGCGATCTCGGCGCTAATGTTCCGGTTATTGGCGAAAAGGAAAGGTATCCAGGAGCCACCGATAAAGGTTGTGGCGGCGTGAGGGGGCGTCTCCAATAAATTTGGTGGATAGCTAGGCTGAAAGGCAGACTAACCGGCGACACTCTAATCGTGCCGGCCACGGTGTCCGGCCGAGCAATCGATGCGGTGCTCGACATCGGTTCGTCTGGTCCGCGATGTCGCGGTGACGCAGGGCGGTTATGCGCGCGTCCTGCCTTCGCGATAATCGCAGACTTGGGGGCGGCCTCGGCCGCCTTTGGCTGTCCGATATTATGCTCGGAGCAGATGTGCTGGCCGGGGCTGCGGCGTTCGCGTTTTCGACGCGACGGTTCGCATTGAGAAGCCACCCAGCTTTGTAGCGGGGTCGGAATGGACTGAATTTGCGCACGACAGGGTGCCAGACAGGAACTGTTTCCCCTCGCTTTCCGGCACCTCGGCACGCAGGGTCGGAAGCCGTGTCTCCCATCATCGCCGGCACGCTCAGCGCGCCCATTATGCCGACTTCACCACCGGCATGGGCACGCGCATTTAGCGATGGCTTCAGGCTGGAAGGCTGCGCGGCCCCAGCATGATGATGCCGGTACCTAAGAGGCAGACCGCAGCGCCGATGACATCCCAGCGATCTGGGCGGATTCCTTCGAAGGCCCAGAGCCAGAACAAGGATGTGGCGATATAAACCCCGCCATAGGCAGCATAAGCACGACCGGCCGCATTGCTATCGACCAGAGTCAGCAGCCAGGCGAACAGCGCTAGGGCGGCCATCCCCGGCACCGTCCACAGCAGCGTTTTGCCAAGCCGCAACCACGCCCAGAAGGAGAAGCATCCAGCGATCTCCGCGAAGGCGGCGGCAATATAGGCGAAAGCTGTAGGCATTAGACGTCACTCTGCTTGATTTTATGCGCCATGAGCTGGAGGGTCCGCTGCAGATTCTCATCAAACGTCCGCATGAGCGTCTCCCATAACAGGAGCGAGCGCCTCCAAAATGCGGCATTCAGCGACGGTTCCGCCTTCGCATGAAGCGATGAGCGTGCTCAATTCGCGCCGCAACGCGCTGAGATCGGCGATCTTGCGGTCAACCTCACGCAGATGCTCTGTTGCGATCCGGTCGATCGTGGCGCAATCGCGGCCGCGGTCGTCCGAAAGGTCCAACAACGCGCGGACGCGCTCGATCGGAAAGCCAAGATCGCGCGCGCGGCGAATGAACGACAGTCGGGCAAGATGGTTCTCGCCATAGTGGCGATAGTTCGCTTGCGTTCGCGCCGGCGGAGGCAGCAGGCCGGTTTGTTCATAATAGCGGATCGTTTCAACCTTCGTGGCAGTCGCCCGCCCCAATTCACCAATCTGCATCACAGAACCCTCTAGTTACTATAGAGCGCATATAGGACGACGAAACCTGCCGGTCGAGATCGCGATTTGCATTGCGAGTTGCACTTTCCGATCCGAACGATCTGGATATCGCGCCGGAGCGAGCGGCCGGAAAGAGACGCGATATCGATATAGGGCATTGTTGCAACTAAGTCGCAAAACGCTTGACCCTCTAGCTGCTAGAGGGTGTATTTGATGGGGATGTCATTCCCCGATCATCCCGAATCGCGCAGCACCATTTCTGCCGTCCGCCATAGCGCGGCGCCGTTGATCCGCCGCACTATGGCGGTCCTGGCAGTATTTCTCTGTCTGGTTGGTGTCAGCACCATCGCCCACGCCGAAACTGCTGACGTGCAGACAGCTTGGCGGCTGCTCGACTATATGGCGGTCGACTATGGCGGTGCCGTCAGCGGTGGCCGGATCAAGAGTGTCTCGGAATATGCCGAGATGACCGAATTCGCGGCTTCGGTATCCGCCCGCCTTATGGCCCGGCATCGCTACAGAGACGATCAATCCCGGCGGGCTCGGCGCGGAGATCGTTGCGCAGGCGACGGTGAGCGCATCGCCGCAAGGCGAGGCGATCGTGACCGCCCGCGCAGCCGGCGCGGTCACGCGGCTGATGAAGCGCCTCGGTGATCCGGTGCGCGCCGGTGAGACGCTGGCGATCGTGGAGAGCCGGGACGCGGCGCAGTTTGCCGCCGATCGCACCGCTGCGGCGGCCAAGTCGACGCTCGCGCAAAAGGCGCTCGCCCGTGAGCAATATCTGTTCCGCCAGAAGGTCTCGGCGCGCGTCGAGCTGGAACAGGCGGAGGCGGAAGCCGCCTCGGCCGCGGCCGAAGCGCGCCGCGCGAGTGTTGCGGCGGGCGCCGCGCGCGTGACATCGGATGGTCGCGGTGTGGCCGTGTCGAGCCCGATTTCGGGTCGCGTCACCTCGGAGAATGTCAGCCTGGGCGCCTTCGTCCAGCCCGAGACCGAGCTGATGCGCGTCGCCGATGCGTCGAAGATTCAAATAGAGGCGGCGGTCGGGCCGACCGACGCGCAGCGGCTCGCGCCTGACGATCGAGCCATCGTCGAACTGCCCGATGGTCGGACGGTGGAGGGGCGCGTACGCGCAGTCACACCCGGACTTGCCAACGACACGCGCTCGGCGACGGTGGTCCTCGACGTTCCCGGCAGTCTTCAGCCCGGCCTCGCGGTGCGGGTGCGGCTGATGCCGAGCCGTGGCAGCACGTCCAACGCGATTGTGGTGCCGGAAGATGCGGTTCAGACACTCGAAGGGCGCGACATCGTCTTCGTGCGGACCGCGCAGGGCTTCAAGGCTCAGGCCGTCACGATCGGCCAGCGCAGCAACGGCCGGGTCGAGATCCTGAAGGGTCTCGCGGCAGCCAACCAAGTCGCAACCAAAAACGCATTTTTGCTCAAAGCCGAACTCGGCAAGGGCGCGGGCGAGGAGGAATAGACCATGATAGCCAATCTCATGGCGCTCTCCATCCGCATGCGTTGGACGGTACTCGCCCTTTTCCTAGTCATCGGCGGCCTCGGCCTCTGGCAGCTCACCAAGCTGCCGATCGACGCGGTGCCCGACATCACCACCAAACAGGTACAGATCAACACGGTCGATCCCCGGCTGTCGCCGGTGGAAATCGAAAAACTCGTTACCTATCCGGTAGAGATCTCGCTCGCCGGCATCCCCGGCCTCGAAACCACACGGTCGATTTCGCGCAATGGTTTCAGCCAGGTCAGCGCAATCTTCACCGACAGCACCGATCTCTATTTCGCACGCCAGCAGGTCGGCGAACGCCTGCGACAAGCGACGGAGAACCTGCCTGACGGCGTTCAGCCCCAGATCGGACCTGTGACGACCGGCCTTGGCGAGATCGTCATGTACACGGTCGGTTACGCCAATCCGGATGGGAAGGGCGCGAAGAAGGTGGCGGGCCAGCCCGGTTGGCAGCCCGATGGCAGCTACCTGACGCCGGAGGGCGAGCGTTTGACCGACGCCATCGAGAAGGCGGGCTATCTGCGCACCGTCCAGGACTGGATTATCGGCCCGCAGCTTCGCTCGGTGAAAGGCGTGGCCGGCGTCGACTCCATCGGCGGTTTCGCCAAGACCTTCGTCGTCGAGCCCGACCCGACCAAGCTCGCCAGCTTCGGCATCTCGTATAGCGAGCTGGGCCAGGCGCTCGAAAACGCCAATCTCGCGGTAGGCGCCAACTACTTCAATAAGGGCGGCGAAGCCTATTTAGTGCGCGTCGACTCTCGCGTGCGAACAGTTGACGAAATCCGCAACGCCGTCGCCGCGACGCGCGGCGGCACGCCGATTACGGTTGGGCAGATCGCCGATGTCCGTGTTGGTGGCGACCTGCGCACGGGTGCGGGCAGCATGAACGGCCAGGAGGCAGTCATCGGCACGGTGCTAATGCTGATTGGCCAGAACAGCCGGGTCGTCGCGGAAGAGGCGTCCACCAAGCTCGATCAGATCACCAAGACGTTACCTCCCGGCATTCAGGTCCAGGTCGTGCTCAATCGCGCCAAACTGGTGGGCGCGACCGTTGCGACCGTTCAACGCAACCTTACCGAAGGCGCAATCCTCGTCGCAGCAGCTCTGTTTCTGCTGCTGGGTAACTGGCGCGCTGCGGTGATCGCTGTGTTGGTTATCCCGTTCTCGTTCCTGATGATGGCGATGGGCATGAACGCCTTCAACGTCCCGGGCAATCTGATGAGCCTGGGAGCGCTTGATTTCGGCCTTATCGTCGATGGCGCAGTCATCATCATCGAAAACTGCCTCGCCAGGTTGGCGCATCGACAAGAGCATGAAGGACGGCTGCTCTCAATTCGCGAGCGGCTCGAGGAAACAATGCGGGCGGCGCAGGAAATGATCAAGCCGACCGTCTTTGGTCAGGCCATCATCCTGCTCGCCTTTGCGCCACTGCTCACGTTTACAGGCACCGAGGGTAAGACGTTCTCGCCAATGGCGATCACGATCATGCTCGCGCTGGTGGCGGCGTTCGTGCTCGCGATAACACTGGTGCCAGCACTGGTCGCGATCATGATCCGGGGCAAGGTCGCGGAAAAGGATGTGTGGCTGATCCGCAAGTCCAAGGAACGCTATCTGCCGCTGCTCGACAAGGCGATTGCGCGCCCGTGGCCATTCATCCTCGGCGGATTGGCCTTCTTCGTGGCGGCCATACCCGCGTTTGGCCTGCTAGGCTCGGAATTCATTCCCCAGCTAGACGAGAAGAATCTCGCCTTTGCATCGACACGAGTGCCCTCGGTCAGCCTCGAACAATCGCTGGCGATGGAACGGAAGGTCGAAGAGGCGGTGACAAAGATTCCGGAAGTCGCCCTGATGTTTTCCAAAACAGGCACCGCGGAAGTTGCAACCGATCCGATGCCACCGAACGTCTCGGACGGCTTCGTTATCCTGAAACCGCAGGAGGAATGGGCCGAAGGCACGACCAAAGCTGATGTCGTGGCCAAGATCGAAAAGGCGACCGGAGGACTCTTAGGCAATCTTTACGAAGTCAGTCAGCCCATCCAGCTCCGCTTCAACGAACTGATCGCCGGCGTCCGTGGCGACGTTGCGATCAAGCTCTACGGTGACGACCTCGACAAGATGTCGCAGACCGCGAATGAAATGGTGCGCGTACTCAAGACGATCCCGGGAGCAGCGAGCGTAAAGGCCGAGCAGGTCGGTGGCGCGCCAGCGCTTGACGTGAAGCTCGATCGCGCAGCGATCGCCCGGCTCGGTCTCACCGTCCGCGAGGTTGCGGATACGGTAGCGGCAGGCCTGGCGGTCACCCGCGCGCGGTATTTTGCATCGAGATCGGCCGCAAAGGCCGAGCGAAACTCGCCTTCGGGATAGTCCTTGATCGGCCGGCGGACGATATGCGTCCAGATCGCCAGACGGTCGTCGGCGATATTGCGCAACGTGCCGTTGAGCTTTTCGTGCCAGTCGTTGAGATGGATTGGGTCGGCCGTCTCGAATGCAAGGCCGTCGAGCTTGAACATCATCATGAGGTCGCGCCCGCCGAGCGCAATGATGTTGTCGTCGATATGACGCGCATATCCCAATAGGCCATGTCACCCTTGAGCGCGCGGCCGAGCGCGCGCAGCTGATCGGCCACCTCATCCCGGAAGGAAGCGACCCGCGCGGCCTCGCGCGCGAGGTCGAGACGGGAATCCACCATGGTCGCGGCATGCAGCGCATGGACCGCCTGGTTGAGATTGATGCCGATCCGGTTAAGTTCGCGCCAGGACTGCGCGATCATGACCCGGTCGCCACGCGGCGGCGGCGACGTCGCATGCAACCGTCGGCGCAACAGCATCACCAGCCATTCGGTCCGTTTGAGGCCACGCGCATCGGCGGCCGCATCAAGCTGGACGATATCCTCGCGCATGAGCCGAAGCTGCAGCCGGTCAGTCGTGCGCGTCCGAGGCGGTGCCGTCGCGCTCGACGCATCCCCGGCGTCTTCAAGAGCAGCGTCGATCAGCTTGCGCAGGAGCGCTGAGCGTCCGCCGGCGACAGTCGCCTTAGCATCGAAGCGTGCCGCGAGATCATCGGGCAGACGGACGTTGAAGACGGCCATGTCCGCAAGACTATTGTCATACATTGACGGCGCCAAGCCTATCCGGCCCTCACCTAAAACCACTCGTCCTAGGGTCCAAACCCAATCATCTGCTTGAAGGCGTGCGGCTTTCGTGATTCACAGGCGGTGTGGATCAAAAGAGGTGCGGGATGGCGCTGTTCTGGCTTTCGGACGAGGCGTGGGCGGCGATCGAAC
>Ga0209630_10000409_pt1 | contig 49185 bp, 50 predicted proteins | sample COG_01_FD_184745 | JGI IMG/M metagenome (GOLD analysis project Ga0209630, IMG submission 184745) | Pelagic Microbial community sample from North Sea - COGITO 998_met_01 (SPAdes) (version 2) | ecosystem: Environmental > Aquatic > Marine > Neritic zone/Coastal water | place: Helgoland, sampling...
ATTGTATCAAGATCCGTTTCAAAGGTATGCAAGTTTCGGTTATTAATACCAATCAGAGGTGTGCGTAACATCATGCCGCGTTCGAGCTCTACACGGTCGTGTACTTCTACCAGAACATCCAACCCAACCTCATTGGCAGTACCGACAAGATCTTGCATCTGCATATCTGATAATGCAGAAACAATAATCAGGATAGCATCAGCACCAATAACTCTTGCTTCGTATACTTGATAAGGATCAATTATAAAATCTTTACGTATGATTGGTAATTCACAAGCGGCATGGGCCTGTTTTAAATAATCGTCAGAGCCTTGAAAGTATTGTATATCAGTTAATACTGATAAACAACTGGCACCTGCTTCTGCAAAACTCTCGGCAATGGCATCAGGATGAAAATCTTTGCGGATAATGCCGCGACTGGGAGAGGCTTTTTTTATTTCAGCAATAACACCTGGCTTACCTTCTGAAATGGTTCTAAGCAAACTATCAGTGAAGCCACGTGTAGCTTCGCAATCAGCCGCCCGATGTTTTTGGTCTTGTAAAGATGACGTTCTTTTGACGTGCTCTACATACTCAGCTTTATAATTGAGTATGTCTTTTAAGATATCAGGTGTATCAGCTTGCATAATTTTTATTTTTTAAATGATTGGCTGTGTTGAATAAGTTGTTCGAGTTTTTGTTTTGCGGCACCAGAAGCGATAGTTGATAGTGCCTTTGATACGCCTTCTTGTATTGAATCGGCAAGGCCTGCTACATAAATAGCTGCGCCAGCATTAAGGCAAACGATATCTTTTGCCGCTCCATCGTTATTATCCAATACTGATTGCATTCTGCTTAAACTATCCTCAACACCATTAACTGCTAATGCTGAGATGTGTTGTCTATTCATGCCGAAATCTTCCGGACTAATTTCGTAGTTTTCAATCTTACCGCCTTTTAATTCTGCAATACATGATTTAGCTGAAATACTGATTTCATCAAGGCCGTCTTCTGCGTGAACAACGATGACATGTTCACTACCGAGTTGCTTCAAAGTTTCTGCAAGTGGGTTGAGCCAATCATTACTAAACACACCTATCACTTGATTAGGCGCGCCGGCGGGATTAGTTAATGGTCCGAGGACATTAAATAGAGTTCGAATGCCCAACTCGCGACGCGGGCCAATGGCATGTTTCATAGCGCTGTGATGCATTGGTGCAAACATAAAACCTATGCCTACACTTTCGATACAGCTAACAACCTGTTCAGAATTTAATTGAAGGTTCACGCCTGCAGCTTCAAGAACATCGGCACTTCCAGACTTACTGGAAACAGAACGATTACCATGTTTGGCAACTTTGGCACCACTAGCGGCAACAACAAAGGCAGAGGTTGTTGAGATATTAAAGGTATTGGCGCCATCGCCACCTGTTCCACAGGTATCAACCAGATTTGTTTTATCAACATTTACTTTTTCAGCAAGCTCGCGCATGACTTCAGCCGCAGCAGTAATCTCATCGACACTTTCGCCTTTTAAACGCAGCGCAACCAACAAACCGCCGATCTGTGCCGCCGTAGCTTCACCTTGCATAATAGTCTGCATGACGGAATGCATGTCAGCACGGTTTAAATCTTTACCGGCAATGACATTATTGAGTGCTGCTTGAATATCCATTTTTAGTTTATCTAGGAAATATGAAGGAAGTTTGACAACAATTCATGGCCAAATGACGTAAGGATTGATTCCGGGTGAAATTGCACGCCCGATATAGCAAGTTCTTTATGTCGTAGTCCCATGATTTCATCCATAGACCCGTCCTTGTTTTGTGTCCATGCGGTAATCTCAAAGCAATCGGGTAACGATTCTTTTTCAACGACCAGAGAATGATAGCGTGTTGCTGTAAAAGGGGTTTCAAAACCTTTAAATACATCGGTATTGTTGTGATAAATATCTGACGTTTTGCCATGCATAATATCATGTGCATGGACAACTTTGCCGCCAAAGGCCTGGCCGATACTCTGGTGACCAAGACAAACACCTAGCAATGGAATTTGCCCCTTGAAATGATTAATCACATCAATGGATATGCCAGCTTCATTAGGGGTACATGGCCCTGGTGAAACAACGATATGATTAGGCGCCAACTTTTCTATTTCGGCTATTGAGATTTTATCATTACGATAGACCTGCACCTCTTGTCCTAGCTCACCAAAATACTGAACCAGGTTGTAGGTAAAGGAATCATAATTGTCGATCATTAATAACATGGTCTTACCTTATTATGTCAGGCCTTTTTCTGCCAGACTAACGGCCCTGAAAATAGCACGGCCTTTGTTCATGGTTTCATCCCATTCGTTGCGGGGTACTGAGTCGGCGACAATGCCTGCGCCTGCTTGTATATGCAAGATCTTATCTTTAATGACGGCAGTACGTATAGCGATCGCGGTATCCATATTACCATTCCATGATAAATAACCTACCGCACCAGAATAGACACCACGTTTTACCGGTTCCAGTTCATCGATAATCTCCATAGCGCGAATTTTTGGTGCGCCGGAGACAGTGCCGGCAGGGAAGGTGGCGCGTAAGACATCAATAGCACTCATGCCCTCGATTAATTTTCCAGTAACGTTTGAGACGATATGCATGACATGAGAGTAACGCTCAATGATCATTTTGTCGGTCAATTCCACACTGCCCATTTCAGCAACACGACCAGCATCGTTACGACCTAAATCGATTAACATTAAATGTTCAGCTAATTCTTTTGGATCGGCTAATAACTCTTTTTCAAGCGCTATATCTTCTGTTTCGGTCTTTCCCCGTGGGCGTGTGCCGGCTATCGGCCTAACGGTAACCATGTCATCCTCAAGACGCACTAATATTTCTGGGGACGAGCCGACAATTTGAAAATCATCCAAGTCAAGAAAATACATATACGGTGAAGGATTGAGGCAACGCAAGGCGCGATATAAATCAATTGGATTTGATTTAAAAGGTATAGAGAGGCGTTGTGACAAGACAACCTGCATGCAATCACCGTCAACAATATATTCTTTTATTCTATCAACAGCAGCTTCATAAGCTTTTTGAGTGAAGCCGGAAATAAAATCATTTTCATTGACGGTGCGAGATTCTTTCGATTCTGTTTTGTCGATATGTTTATTGGCTAGTGTTTCGACGAGTTCGTTCAGGCGTTGGTTTGCCATTGAAAAAGCGTCGGCGATAATCGGATCTGCATGAACAATAATAAAAAGCTTGCCACCAAGATTATCGAACACAACAACTTCATCAGATACCATTAGTAAAACATCTGGTGAACCGATGGGATCGTCTTTATCATTTTTATCGTTGTTATTTAACAGGCGCGGCTCAATGTAGCGAATTGTCTCATAACCAAAGTAACCGACAAGACCGCCATTAAATCGCGGCATACCGTCAATTTCAGCAACCTTATACTTTTTCTGAATGCGCTCGATTTCTGCTAATGGGTCATCGACATTGTATTCTTCAATAACATTGTCATTTTCTTTTATCGTAATTTTATTGCCATTTGCCGTAATAATTCTTTTTGCGGGCAAGCCAATAATGGAATAGCGACCCCATTTCTCTCCGCCTTGCACCGATTCAAATAAATAGGAATAGGGTGCGGCACATAATTTCATGTAAGTGCTAAGAGGCGTATCAAGGTCGGCCAATACCTCGCGCATTAAAGGGATACGGTTATATCCTTGAGTCGCGAGCTGATTAAATTCGGTTTCGTTGATCATAATCATTAATGAAACAACTGTGGCAAGTCTGCTAATGAATCTACGACGCCGTCCGGGTTTGTGTCACGAATATCATTGCCATGGTTATAACCATAACTGACACAAACGATTTGGAAATCAGCCGCACGTGCTGCTTTAACATCACTGACTGAATCTCCAATCATTAAAGAGTTTTTTGGATCGATTTCGAAAAACGAAGCTGCATGTAATAATGGCAAAGGGTCTGGTTTCTTTTTAGGTAGTGTATCGCCGGCAATAATAATACTCATGTCATCTATCAATCCGAGTTTTTCCAGAATTGGCCCAACAAATTGTCCGCTCTTGTTTGTGACACAGCCGAGTTTAATGTTTCTTTCTTTTAGATAATCGATACCTTCACGAACACCAGGGTAACAGACGCTCATTACGCACATGTTTTTACTGTAGGTATCCATAAAGCTTGTATAAGCGTTATCAAATAGTTGAGGCTCTGCCTCACCATCAATGTCATTGGTGATTGCACGGTGCAAGAGTTTTTCAACTCCATTACCTACCCAATTGCGGATACTATTAATTTCTCTTTCAGCGATTGAAAATTCTACTAACGTTTTATTAACTGAATTGGCGAGATCAGGTATTGAATCGACCAAAGTGCCGTCAAGGTCAAGCAAAACTAGTTCAGGTGTATTGATAGACATAATGTAATTGGCGCAAGGTAAAAATGAATAAATCGATTTTAGACTAGCTATTGGCTTGGGCTAGTTGTTCTCGCATTGCTATAATGGTTTTTTGGTAATCATCACTACCGAAAATAGCTGAGCCAGCAACAAAGGTGTCTGCGCCTGCTTTGGCGATTTCGCGGATGTTATCAATTTTAACGCCACCATCTATTTCGAGTCGGATATCTCTACCAGAATCATCAATCAATTTTCTTGCTGTTCTCAGTTTATCCAAGGCCGAGTTAATAAAAGATTGTCCACCAAATCCAGGGTTTACCGACATCAACAGAATCATATCCACCTTATCCATGACATGTTTCAGCACATCAAGTGGTGTGGCTGGGTTAAAAACCAGGCCTGACTTACAACCATTATCACGAATTAACTGCAAGCTCCGGTCTACATGTTCCGAAGCTTCAGGGTGAAAGGTAATATAACTGGCACCCGCAGCCGCAAAATCGGGAATAATGCGGTCGACTGGCTTGATCATTAAATGCACGTCTAGCGTAGCCTTGATGCCAAAGTCTCGTAAGGCCTTGACGACAACGGGGCCGAAGGTCAGATTAGGCACATAGTGATTATCCATGACATCGATATGGACAAAATCAGCGCCCGCAGCTAATACTGTTTCGGTCTCTTCGCCGAGTCGTGCCATGTCAGCTGACAGGATTGAAGGTGCGATTACATAATTAGTCATGAATTTATCGTTCGTTCTGATTTAAACGCTATTTAAAGTGGGGCAACTTTACCTGATCAGCCCGTGCATCGCTACTATCTGGCCTACTTGTTGCTAAATAGTTACTGAGGTCTAAGAGATGATTATGAGAAAGATAGCGACATTAAATATTGTTTTTTTATTGATTCTGGGGAATGCATTGTCCGTTCTTGCCGACAATATGGACAGGGATTGGGAGAAAAGAACGACTGAAAAGTTAGCGGAGAATCTGAAAGGCACGGAAATCCTATGGCTTGATGCAAAAGGTGAGGATTTTCTAGCGCTATTTACCAGCCAAACCAATGAAACCGCACATGGTGCGGTAATCCTTCTGCATGCAATGGGCGGGCATGCGGATTGGCCACAAACGATATCACCCCTGCGTACCAGATTGCCCGAACATGGTTGGACTACCTTGTCGATCCAATTGCCCGTTGTCGCACCGGAAAATCAGATTGAAGATTATGGTAAAACGCTACAACAGGGGGCAGAGAGGATTAAGGCCGCTGTGCGTTGTTTGCGTGAACGTAAATTCCTGAATATTGTTGTTATTGGGCATAGTTTCGGTGCGGCTACTTCGCTTGCTTATCTAGAAAAAGAAGCTAAACAGAAGGTTGTCGCCTTAGTGGCGCTCGGTTTACAAGACTACCCTTTTCTAAAGCCGGCAATGGATATACTGGGTTTGGTAGAAAAAACTCAAATTCCGGTATTAGACATATTCGGTAGCCGTGATTTTAGGAATGTCATCAATCAGGCTCCGGATAGACGTCTTGCGGCAAAAAAAGGTAATAATCGACAGTATGTTCAATTAGAGATAGAAGGAGCCGATCATTACTTTAATAAGATGGAAGACGTACTCATCAAGCGTATTCGCGGCTGGCTTGATAAGGCAGCTCCCGGTATGTCTATCATGGTCGATGAGAATTTTGACGGTAATCTGGAAAATAATGACGATGAGCCCAGTAAGCGATAATTCCCTGAGACAAACCACCTCTGGAATGATAATGTTTCCAACAAACAAAAAACAACTACACGATTAGCGAACTGTTCATGCAGGAGATCGGTATGGCTCAGGATATTGAAGATGTGAACTCACCTGATAAAGATGAGCGTTTATGGGGTATGTTGTGTCATCTTATTTCTTTCTCTGGCTATTTAATCCCATTTGGCAGTGTGCTTGGCCCGTTGATAATTTGGCTGATTAAGAAGGATGAGATGCCTTTTGTAAATGATCAGGGTAAAGAGTCACTGAATTTTCAATTAACGATGCTTATTGCTGTTATTGTTTCAGCAATATTGATGTTGGTTTTTATCGGATTTTTATTGCTTGGTGTGTTAATCATCTATCAAATTATTGTTGTCATTATGGCCTCCATCAAAGCCAATGAAGGTGTGCGTTACCGTTACCCATATACGATACGTTTTATAAAATAATCGAAGTTACTAATATTACAAAAATTAAGGGAACAAGCTTATGACTGGATTAGCATTTTTTATATTTTGTTTAGCACTGTTTATTTTTGTCGTCATAACCAAAGCAGTAACCATTGTTATTCAGGGTAATGAATATACGGTTGAGCGATTCGGAGAGTACACGCGGACATTGTCGCCCGGCCTGCATATCATAATTCCTTTCTTTGATAGAATCGGCGCTAAGATGAATATGATGGAGACGGTAGTTGATGTCCCCTCGCAGGAAGTCATTACGAAAGATAACGCTATGGTTAGGGTCGATGGTGTTGTTTTCTTTCAAGTGCTTAACGCTGCTCAAGCAGCATACGAGGTCAATAACCTCACACGTGCGATCTTGAATCTAACCATGACCAATATCCGAACCGTCATGGGCTCAATGGATTTGGATCAATTGTTATCACAACGAGACACGATTAACGCGCAGCTATTGCAGGTGGTTGATGAAGCGACAAGTCCGTGGGGTGTTAAGGTGACACGTATCGAAATTAAGGATATCTCTCCACCAAAAGACTTGGTCGACTCAATGGCACGGCAGATGAAAGCAGAGCGTGAAAAGCGAGCTAATATTCTTGAAGCAGAAGGTTTCAAACAAGCAGAAATCTTAAAAGCAGATGGTGAAAAGCGAGCCGCTATTCTCGAAGCAGAGGGTCGTAAGGAATCAGCTTTTCGTGATGCGGAAGCAAGAGAACGTCAGGCTGAAGCTGAAGCAAAGGCAACGACTGATGTTTCTAATGCAATAGCAACAGGTGATATACAAGCGGTTAACTATTTCGTTGCGACGAAGTATGTCGATGCCCTAAAAGATATCGCCGCAGCACCGAATACAAAAGTAGTACTGATGCCTCTGGAAGCCAGTAGCTTAATCGGTTCAATAGCGGGCATTACAGAGATTGCCAAAGAGACCTTTGGTAAAGATAAAGACACTTCAAGCGTCCAAGAGTAAGGAGACACTTATGGAATGGTTAGATCAGATTGAATTTTGGCACTGGCTTATAGCGGCAGTGGTAATGATTATTATTGAAATGATTTTACCCGCAGCATATTTCCTATGGATGGGCATTTCAGCTTTTGTTGTTGGACTGTCAATTTATGTGATCCCTGACATGCCCGTCTTAATTCAGGTCATTATTTTTGGTGTACTATCAGTCGTCTGTTTAATTCTGTACAAACGACATAAAAAGTCGAATCCTAATGTTAATGATCAACCTAATCTCAATAGACGTGGGGAACAATATGTCGGTCGCAGTTTTACACTTGAAGAGGCAATAGTGAATGGTGTGGGCAAGATCAAGGTTGATGATTCTACCTGGAGAGTTAAAGGTTCAGATATGCCGGCGGGGATGAAAGTCCGTGTAATGAGTGTCGAAGGCACTATCTTCAATGTAGAAACAGAAACAATGTTTTCTAAATAGTTAATAAATTATAATTTAGTGACACTCATGTTGGGCAAGCGCCCACGAAACATGTTCACGCACCATTGCAGAAGGATCATTTTCTCGAGACCTTAATGCATTAATTGTTCCATCAGTTTTAGTTGCGTTACCTAAACCAACAGCTATATTTCTGGACCAACATTCATACCCTATACGCCGAATGGCAGAACCTTCGGTATTCTTTAGAAACTCAGCCTCTGTCCAGGCAAATAATTCAATTAATGTGGGTGCATCCAAGCCATTACGCACGCGAAAATCTTCTTCTTCACTGTTCTTGGCAAATTTATTCCATGGACAGATTAATTGGCAATCATCACAACCATAAACACGGTTACCAATCATCTTGCGAAATTCTTCCGGGATTGAACTGCGTAGTTCTATTGTCAAATAAGATATACAACGACGCGCATCAACCTGCATAGGGCCAACAATTGCTTGAGTCGGGCATATGTCGATACAAGCGTTACAGCTTCCGCAATGATGTTCTGTAAAAGGCTTGTCAATTTCGAGCGGTAAGTCGGTATAAATCTCACCCAGGAAAAACCATGAGCCTGCTTTAGGGTTGATGAGGTTGCTGTGTTTACCTATCCATCCCAGTCCTGCATTTCGTGCTAATGCTTTTTCCAGGATTGGTGCGCTATCGACAAAACAGCGATAACCAAAATCTCCGTAATGTGTTTCTATTTTGGTGGCTAGTTTCTGAATACGCCGACGCATAAGTTTGTGGTAATCACGGCCCATTGCATATCGGGAAACATACGCAAGCTCCTTATTCTTTAATACCTGAGCCGGATGTTTACTAGAGGGGGGTAAGTAATCCATTCGCAGAGAAATAACACTGATAGTGCCCGGCACAAGATCGCTTGGGCGACTTCGTTTCGTACCATGTCGCTGCATATACGACATCTCACCATGGCGTTCTTCTTTCAGCCAGTTTATAAGGTGCGCCTCATCCTCTTCCAGATCAGTCGTTGTAATACCAACTTGTTGGAAGCCTAATTCAGTCCCCCACGATTTTATATGACTAGATAATTGTGATTTATCCATTGGATATATAAATATTATTCAGATTCATAAAACAGGTATTGCAATGCACCATATGCGTCCTAAAACTCACCGCCGTAGTGCAATTCTTAAACATATACGAATTATTTGTAAGCTAAGTTACTGAAATATATTAAAAACAAACATTGGCACAACACCTGCAATAAAGATACACATAGAATTTTATATTTGCTTAACCCTCCTCAACAGTTTTGTTGTATTTTTATCGGGCGCCACCCCCTCCGGCGCCCTTTTTTTTAATACCATATAATTTTGTCAGTAATTTAGATATACGTGCCTATGTAAACTCGCTGTCTAGGTAAGATATCGTTATGATGAAAATAATTTACATTTAACTATTTAATAAGATGTTTGAGTTTATTAATTCATGGTATCGACGATACTTTACTGATCCGCAAGCGGCATTATTAGTCGTTTTGCTGGTTCTTAGTGCTATTGTATTGCTAACAATGGGTAAGATGTTAGCACCGTTGTTAGCGGCGATGGTCATTGCTTATTTACTTGAAGGTGGCGTAGCCAAGTTACAAAGAAAAATATCCTCAAGGTTTTTGGCAGTTAATCTTGTTTATCTCTTATTTGTCGCCTTTATGATGTTTATCCTATTCGGGCTGTTGCCCCTATTATCAAAGCAGGTAAGTCAGTTTTTTCAGGAAGTGCCGGATATGATTAATAATGGACAAGCCTTGTTATTGCAGTTACCAGGGCAATATCCCGAGTTCATTTCAGAAGATTATGTCGGTCAATTGATCATCACGATTCGTCAGGGTTTTAGCGAGCTTGGGGGGAGTGTGCTTTCAATTTCTGTCGCTTCGATACCCGCCATTATTACAGTACTCGTTTATCTTGTATTGGTACCACTTATGATCTTCTTTTTTCTAAAAGATAAGGAACTCATCATAGATTGGCTGGGACGTTTTCTGCCCAAAGAGAGGCGACTAATAAATGAGATCTGGATAGAGATGGATGCGCAGATAGGTAATTATGTGCGTGGTAAATTCAACGAAATCATAATTGTTGGAAGCGCTTCCTATATTACTTTTGTTTTATTTGGTCTTAATTATGCGCCACTGTTAGGTTTGATAGTGGGTTTGTCTGTGTTGATTCCCTACATTGGTGCTGCAGTAGTTACGCTACCGATCGCTTTTGTTGCTTACTTCCAATGGGGTTTAACACCCGATTTTGTCTGGCTATTGGTAGCCTATGGCGTCATTCAGTTTCTAGACGGTAATGTTTTAGTGCCAATACTTTTTTCAGAAGCTGTTAACTTGCATCCGGTTGCAATCATTGTTGCGATTCTTGTCTTTGGTGGCTTGTGGGGTTTCCTGGGTGTGTTCTTTGCTATTCCTTTAGCGACTTTGGTTAAGGCCTTAATCAATGTTTGGCCGACATACGAAAGTGATGATACTACTTTGCAGGGGCAGAGTTAGTTTTGTACGTTTTGATGTCAGGTAACTAACTGTATTCTGCAACCAACAATGTTAAATCATCATTGATTGCTTGGTTGTTAGCAAATGATTCAACATCATTATAAATTCCCTGCATCAAGGGTTCGCATTCAAGCGAGCGATTATTTTGGATGTAACTAAATAGTCGATCAATCCCATAAACCTCTTTGTGTTCATTGCGCCATTCAATAAGTCCGTCTGTATAGGATATGACTTTGTCACCTGGTTTTAATTGATATGTTTCCTCAATATATTTCACGGGTTCCTCTATAAATAATCCAAGTGCACAACCCGCTTCATCAAATAGTACAAGCTCAGATTCATCTGTGGGTATGATAATCACCGATGGATGACCTGCATGTGTTACGTTCATTGTGCCATCAGGAGCGATTCGCATTAAGACACTGCTGACAGACCGGCCTGTGTTTCGAGAGGCAATTAATCGATTTAATTTTCGTAGGGATTCATCCGTGGATAAATTAGCTTTAAGACTATCAATGGCGATATGTACCATCATGGTCATTAGTGCTGCTGAAATGCCATGACCAGTGGCATCACCAACGAAGATGGCGAGTTCTCGTTCCCGGTTTAAAATAAAATCATAAACATCACCAGAAACAGAATCGTAAGGCTTATAAATCAAATTTACATCGAGGTAATCTACATCAATAATTTTCGGTAATACGGCGCGTTGAAAATCTGCGGCAAGTAGCAAGTCATTTTGATATGACTGTTCTTGAGGGAGAACGCTATAAGAACTTTGTTGTATAGCTTGCTGCATGGTCTGTTTCAATCATAGGTATTGATGCATTAAATGAGTCAATATTTATATCGGCATTATTTCTAAAATCTATAGCCGATTTAATCCAAATCATGGTCAGGATTTAGCAGAAGCAAATTACCAGTTTTTTATCAGAGGACTTCACTGGCAAAGTCAGCCAAACGTGAGCGTTCACCACGCATCAATGTTATGTGGCCACTGTGTTCCCAGTTTTTAAAACGGTCTACTACATAGGTAAGGCCTGAAGTGGTTTCTGTGAGATAAGGTGTGTCGATTTGTGAAATATTTCCAAGAATAATCAATTTACTGTCGGGGCCGGCACGTGTTATTAATGTTTTCATTTGCTTGGCTGTCAGATTCTGAGCCTCATCTACAATAATAAAGCGATTAAGAAAGGTGCGTCCGCGCATAAAGTTGAGTGAACGGATCTTAATACGCTTGTTTAGTATATCTGCGGTAGCGGCGCGTTCCCACTCGCCACTTTCATCTGAGCTTGTTAAAACTTCAAGATTATCCAGTAATGCACCCATCCACGGCGCCATTTTTTCCTCTTCAGTGCCAGGCAAGAAGCCGATGTCTTCCCCGACTGGGATAGTCACGCGGGTTATGATGATGTCACGATATAGTTTCTTTTCCATGACCTGATCCAGGCCGGCGGCTAGTGTCAGCAACGTTTTACCAGTACCAGCAGCACCAAGAATAGTAACCATATCTATTTCGGGGTCCATTAACAGATTTAAGGCAAAATTCTGTTCCCGATTTCGTGCATTTACACCCCATACCGCGTGATTCTCTTTTCTATAATCAATGGCATGGACTAATGTTGTTTTATCTTTGTCAGTCTTTTTAACCAGCGCTTCGAAGCCAGAGCCTTCATTGCTGTAGAGACTTTGGTGTGGATAGCACTCTTCAAGTGGTTGCCCCTTTATTTCATACAAGGTGCGCATATCTTCTTGCCAGGAAGTGAGTGCCTCAGATTTTGTATCCCAAAAGTTGGCAGGTAATTCATTGATACCGGTATAAAGTAAATCAGCATCATCCAACACCTGATCACTGGTGTAGTCTTCAGTCTTAATGCCCAGGATATGCGCTTTAATTCGCAGGTTAATGTCTTTAGAAATCAAGATAACAACTTTATCCGGGTATTTTTTCTGTAAGGATAGTGTGGTGCCTAAAATAGTGTTATCTGCATTTTTACCAGGCAAAGATTCTGGCAAACTGTCAGGTAATATCTGTGTTTGTAAATACAACTTCCCACAAGGCTCAATATTCCCATTTAATGTTCTTGCTGAATTAAGTCCTAGACCGTTATTAATGTCATCAGTTTCGGCATCATTAATTATTTCATCAATGAAACGACTTACCTGGCGGACATTTCGGGCAACTTCAGAAACCCCTTTTTTGGCATGATCAAGTTCTTCCAGCACGACCATAGGAATAAAAACATCATGTTCTTGAAAACGAAACAGCGAAGCAGGGTCATGCATGAGTACATTTGTATCAAGCACAAAAAGGCGAGAGCTATTATTTGATGACATAGTGGTATAAAAATTATTTCAAAGTGCTTTCAAGGCATCAAGAACCTCATTGACGTGTTCCTTCACTTTCACTTTGCGCCATTCTTTACGCAAGATTCCTTTTTCGTCAATCAAGAAGGTTGAGCGTTCAATGCCCATATGCTTTTTTCCGTACATGTTTTTTTCTTTAATGACATCGAATAGATTACAGAGCGTCTCGTCTTCATCAGATAACAAGTCGAAGGGAAAGCATTGTTTCTCTTTAAATTTTTCGTGGGAAGATAACTTGTCCCGTGAGACCCCGAGAATGATGGTGTTGCGGGAACTGAACTTACGGATGTTGTCGCGAAAGTCTTGACCTTCCAACGTACATCCCGGGGTACTGTCTTTAGGGTAAAAATATAAAACAATATTTTTACCTTTGAGTGCAGAGAGTTTGATGGTTTGGTCGCCGGTTGCCGGCAGGCTGAATGCGGGAACTTTTTTCCCAATACTGACTTTACTCATAATTTATTTATTACTCTTATATTTTAAGTTTACCTAAGGATGATTGATTAATTATGATAGTGAGATGCAGTGCAAGGCGTCCCGCAGCGAGTACCCGAGACATATCAAATCGATAGACGAGGGTTGAGCGAGGAAACAACGCAGCAATGCGCTCAATAGTGCTGTTAATCAATCATCCTTTATTTTACTGGCTCCATTATGGCATCAAGATTAAGACGATCACAAAATTCTATGAAATCGCCCCGAATAGATGCGATAGACGAATCCGACGGGATATTGACCATCATATGCAAGGAAAACATCTTAGCGCCAGTCATCGAAGCCTCGTAGGTATTTGATGCCATTTCATGAATAATTAGATTATTGCTCGACATGAAATCGGTGATATCAAATATGATCCCGGATTCGTCGAGCCCGACAACGTCAACCGCATAGGGCATAGAGTCGCCTTGTAATTTGTCTACAGTAGTCCGATTCGTGAGGATCTTGATTTGGTGTTCTTTTGCGAGGATTCCAAGCATATCTTCAATTTTAGCAATGGCATCCCAGGTCCCGGTAAGGAAAATCATTACGGATAGTTCATGTCCTAGGACTTTAAACCGACTATCGACGATATTGCAGCCGCTAGTTTTAGACAGTTTAGAGAATTTACGTATGATTTCACTGGAATTTTCGACCAGAGCACTGACAACGAGATAGTTTTGCATCTTAAACTTGGGGGATATTTAGGTAATTACTATATAAATGGTCTGATAATTAGCGTCATTGTCGTTATCTAACTGCAATGAACATTATATAAAGTCTAATGTCCTTGTCATAGGGTTACTTCATTAAGTACCATACACGTTTTTGTCAATTACTCATAATAACTATTCATATGTTTACCGGAAGTATGGTTGCCATTGTCACCCCTATGTTAGCAGGGGTGCACCCAGATACAGCAGTAGATAGTCAGGCACTGGAAAATTTGCTCGAATTCCATATTGAGCAGGGTACTGATGCGATTGTTGCTGTGGGTACAACTGGCGAATCTGCCACATTAACTGAAAAAGAACATTGTGCTGTGATCAGGCAGATGGTTGATATCGTTAATGGTCGTGTTCCTGTGATTGCAGGTACTGGTGCAAATTCAACGATTGAAGCGATTTCATTAACGAAGTGTGCCAAAGAAGTTGGCGCAGATGCGTGCCTACTGGTCACGCCTTACTATAATAAGCCGACCCAGGAAGGTTTGTATTTGCACTATAAGGCAGTGGCAGAAGCGGTTGATATACCACAAATTCTCTATAATGTGCCCGGTAGAACGGCTTGTGATATGTTGCCGGAGACGATTATTCGTTTGGCGTCGATAAAAAATATTATCGGCGTTAAAGAAGCGACTGCAGACCTGACAAGGGTTAAGCAGATTCGTGATGGTGCTGGTGCTGATTTTCTTCTGTTAACAGGAGACGATGAGACTACCAAAGATTTTATTCTTGAAGGTGGAGACGGGGTGATTTCGGTTACCGCTAATGTCGCGCCCAAGGCGATGCATGAGATGTGTCAATTAGCGTTGAGTGGTGATGCTGAGGGTGCAACTGCGATAGACAATACACTTAACGGTCTTCATAAAGAATTATTTATTGAATCAAATCCAATACCCGTGAAATGGGCCTTACATAAATTAGGCTTTATTCAAGCAGGGATAAGACTGCCAATGACCTGGATGTCTGAATCAGCGGAACCCAAATTACTAGACGCCATGAAACAGGCAGGAGTTATATAAAGACACAATGATAATTTTTCGTAATCTCGTATTAATATTTAGTTTTTTATCTATTTTTGGTTGTTCTTATCTTCCAGGCGTTGAAGATTTGGAAAAAGTGTTACCTGATAAGCGAACTGCGTATCAAAAAAGCAAGGGTTTGCCTACGCTGGAAGTCCCTCCTGATCTGACAGTGACGGAAGGCGAGTTTTCGGCAAAGATTCCTGGAGAGGAGTCGACATCATTGAGTGAGTTTGAACGGCAGCGTTCTCAAAACAAACGACAGGGAACAGTGCTAGGCTCAGGTGAGGCAGATGGTGAACAATGGTTAGCCTTGAGAGGTTCGTCTTTTGATATATGGCCTAAACTGAAAGAGTTTTGGAGAGAAAAAGAGTATGTCATCGATTTGGATGATGCAGAATTAGGCGTGCTTGAAACGGATTGGAAAGAAGATGGTAGCAGCAGATACAGATTCAAGATTTTTACAGAACCTGATGAGTCTGGCGGTACGATACTATTCATGTCGAGTGAAAAGCAGGATTTATCCGAAGGTGAATGGCTTGATGCGTTGGCCGACACACGTATGGAAAAGAATGTTATTCGAAAATTGAATCTGCATTTTTACGGTACTGAGGTTGCTAACGTAGCAAGTACATCCAATAGTTCAAAAAGTGGTGTTTCAACAGCACCTGTTGCAACGCCTAAACCAGTAAAACCTAAGGCAGAAATACTTGATGTCGGTGATGGCAAAAGTTATCTGGCAATCCCGCAAGAATTTACACGTGCTTGGCGTGAAGCTCAAATGATATTAGAACGAGCAGGGTATTTGATTGAAGATAGCGATCAAGCAAAAGGTACTTATGATTTCCGTTACTTTATGCCGGAAGCTGAGAAAGAAGAAAAAGGACTTTTATCAAAATTAAAATTCTGGGGTGATGATGAAGATGAGGGGACACTTTACCAGTTAAGCTTGACTGGCGTCGGTGATAAGACAGAAGTTATTGTTATGAATAAAGATAGTGAATGGTTAACCGGGGATGATGCTAACGTCATTCTTGAGAACTTAAAGGAAAATTATAATAAATTATAGTCATAGCCTAGTTCTGCATAATTATTTTTAAATGTCGTTTTAAAAATACCTGTATATCTAAGCCTAAATAAAACACAGCTTGCCGGTCTTGTTTATGGCAAGCTTTAGTTTATGGTGACTAAAAAAAGTAAAATATTAGCTAGATGCTTACAAAGTTGTGGGGGAAAGCGAACTAATAAAAAGGGCAAGGATATGTTTATGGTGCAACACCAATTTCTCCGTAGTAAGCAAGCTCGAAAAATCACCAAGCTCATAATTCTAAGTATTATTTCCTTAGTCACCATGCCCGCTATTAGCGGTGTTAAGTTTGAACACAGTGATACTCTCTGGTTAAGCATTGGTGGTGGCGCCCGTATGCAATTGGACTCCAGAAAAAGTGATGCTGATGATAATGCTGAAGTATCTTTCGACAGCATACGTGTATATATAGCAGCACAGGTACATAAATACCTGAAGTTTAGTATTAATACCGATAAGCAGAATCACGACTCTACTGATCTTATCGATGCGATGGCTCGCTTTGAGTTGCATCCTAGTTTCAACCTTTGGGTAGGCCGTCTGGTAGTTCCTGGGAACCGTATCGGGATGAGTGGCCCTTTTTATGGCATGAACTGGATACAATACCGACCGCCTTTATATCCTACTGAATTAGGTGGTGCTGCGGGAAGTCTGGGGCGCGGTGAAGGCGGTGTTTTTTGGGGAACAACGGGTAAGTTTCATTATGCACTAGGGATCGTTGATGGCCTGAAAGGTTTCAGTAATCAATCAAACAATAAACTTTATGCTGCTCGACTAACGTATAATTTTTTGAATGTTGAATCCAACTTCGGCTATTACACCAGTTCTACTTACTTTGGTGAACAAGGTAATTTGTTTACTGTTGCACTTACATTGCAAAATCAGGATGGCGGCAGTGGTAGCGCAATCGAACAAGGTGATTTTTTTGGTTATTCGATTGATCTATTATCCGAAACAGTTCTGTCCGATAAAGGCGTTATTACTGTTGAAGCAGAGTATAAAAATTTTGATTCAGACTTTACGCCAGTATCGGCTCCCTCAGTAGGTTCTTGTTTCTGCTTGTTTGATGGCGACTCTTTCTTCGTAACATTAAGTTACTTATATCCTAGAAAAATTGTTTTTGGCAAGTTTCAACCATATTTTCGTTTTGTGGAAAATGATCCAAGTGGTGCTGCCACAAATGAATCAATTGAAATTGGTACTAACTATATTATTTCAGGCCACAAAGCTAAATTGAATTTGAGTTATGTTAGCGGCGACACTAATGCCAGCGGTTATGCTGGCAGGGATGTTGATAAAGTTACTTTTGGAATTCAAGTACAGTATTAAATTGAAATCCATACATGCGTTTTAATCTTAAACATAAGGCATGCAAATGATTCACGTAAAAAGATTAAGTACAGGTAGTCTCTTTCGTCGGACTATATGTTTATTAATCACTAGTTTTTCATTTTCTTTTGCTGCGCCAGTCAGTGCCGGAGTTAAATTCAAACATAGCGATACCCTGTGGCTTACTGCAGGCACAGGTATTCGCATGCAGGTTGATTCCAGAAAAAGTGATTTCGATAATAATAATGAATTTTCATTTGATAGCATACGATTCTATTTTGAAGCACAGGTACATAAATACCTGAAGTTTTATGTAAATACGGATAAGCAGAATCATCAAAAGACATTTATGATGGATGCTATAGCAAGGTTTGAATTTAACCCGAGCATTAATGTTTGGATCGGTCGCACATTAGTCCCTTCAGACCGAATTGATAAGAACGGGCCATTTTATTCGCTCAATTGGAACCAATACACACAGCCACTTTTCCCTTCTGGTTACGGCGCTAGCGCTGGCACATTGGGTCGAAGTGAAGGCGGTGTGTTTTGGGGTACTACGGGTAGAGTGCATTATGCATTAGGAATATTTGATGGTTTGAAAGGCCAAAGTAATCAAGATAATCATTTACTCTATAGTGCTCGCATCTCTTATAGTTTTCTGGATATAGAATCCAATCCAGTTTATTACTCAAGTTCTAGTTATTTTGGTGAACAAGGTGATCTGTTAACGCTTGCTTTCGCATTTCAACAACAATCTGGCGGTTCCGGTAGTTCAATTGAACAAGGCGAATTTTTTGGCTATACCTTTGATGTATTATCAGAGACTGTTCTCGATGATGGAGGCGTTTTTACTATTGAAGCAGAATATAAAAAATTTCATTCTGACTTTACCGTAGCTACACCCCCCGCAGCAGGATTAGCCGGTTGCTCCTGCCTGTTTGATGGCCATTCAACTTTTGCTATGGTCGCCTATTTATTTCCCAAGGTAATTGGTTGGGGTAAATTTCAACCTTATTTCAGGTATGTCGAAAATAATCCTAGCGATGCAAAAACGAGTGATTCTATTGAGATCGGTACGAATTACGTTATCTCGGGTAATAACGCTAAATTAAATTTTAATTATATAAGCGGTGATAACAACGCCAGCGGTTATGCTGGCAGTGATGTTGATTTGTTTACTTTTGGTGTTCAGTTACAGTATTAATAGAGATCTTTGTACGATTGTTCTTTTGTCCTCTGGCGTCGTTAAAAGCGTACTCAATCGGTCATTTATAATTATAAACTTCCTCTTTCCGTGTGCTTTTGCCTAGCCAGTTAACAAAAGTCCAGCTCGTGTAAAAGACTCTAATAGTTTAAATTTTAGATATTCTTCTTACCCATCTGTTCAGCAATATAATCAGCTTGTCTAATGGCGAGCGTGACAATTGTTAAAGTTGGGTTTTCCGCAGCCCCTGTTGTAAATTGACTGCCATCTGAAATAAACAAGTTTTTAATATCGTGCGTTTGACCAAAGCCATTACAGACACCGTCAGATGCTTTCGTACTCATGCGATTGGTGCCCAAATTATGTGTTGATGGGTAAGGCGGTGTTTCCCAAACTGTTTTTGCGCCGGCTGCTTCGTAGACAAGTGTGCCTTGTTTATAAGCATGATTACGCATGGCAATATCATTTTTGTGATCATCAAAATGCACATTGGGTACGGGCTGGCCGTGCTGATCTTTTTCTGTCTTATGTAATGTCACGCGATTCTTTTCTTGCGGCATATCTTCACCAACGATCCACATGCCCGCCATATGTTCATAATCTTCCAAAGCATCACTAAATTTTTTGCCCGAAGCACCAGGGTCTAAAAACGCGGCCATGAAAGGAAGGCCGAGTGATAATGTTTCTAATTCATAACCACCCGCAAAGCCTCGGCTGGTATCATGCCTGTTTTCATCAGCAATGATCCCTGCCATTGTAGTGCCGCGGTACATATGCACGGGTTTTTCAAACGTTGCATAGACAGAGCCCGTTGTATGACGCATATAGTTTCTACCAACTTGGCCAGAAGAATTTGCAAGACCATCTGGATACATAGAACTAGCTGAGTTGAGTAACAAACGTGGCGACTCTATTGAATTACCAGCAACGCAAACAATGCGTGCTTTTTGTAAATGTTGATTACCATTCTTATCAGCATACAAAATACCGCTGACTTTACCATCTGTATCATGTTTAACTTGTAATACATGAGATTCGGATCGTAGTTCTAGATTACCGGTAGCTTCTGCGGCAGGGATCTCTGTGTATAAGGTTGACCATTTAGCTCCCGATTTACAGCCTTGAAAACAAAAACCGATCTGCTGACATGCAGCCCGACCATTACGTGGGCGACTATTTATTGCCATGCGACCGGTATGCACTTCTTTATAACCTAGCTTCTTTGCTCCGGCATGCATCACTTTAAAATTATTGTTTCCGGGTAGTCCGGGTATTCCATTCGTACGTGTTACACCCATCTTGTCTTCAGCCTTGGCGTAGTAAGGCTCAAGATCTTTCAGAGTAAGTGGCCAATCTATCAGATTAGCGTCATCTATTTTTCCATAGTGTGTTTCAGCTCTAAATTCATGATCTTGAATTCGGAGACTAGCACCAGCCCAATGTGTCGTAGTACCGCCGACAGTTTTGCAGATCCATGCAGGCAGGTTTGGAAAATCTTTTGCAACACGCCAATCACCAGAGGTAGTTCGTTTATCTAACCAGGCAAGTTGACTAAAGGAGGGCCATTCATCGTTTACAAAATCGGCGATGCTGTGGTGTTTACCTGCTTCAAGTAAAATAACTTTAATGCCCTTTTGACAGAGCTCATTTGCAAGGGTGCCGCCGCCTGCACCAGATCCTATGATGACCACTGCAGAGTTATCGTTAAAATCAATCTTGGCCAAGACGTCTCTCCTTAAGTATTAATGCGCTTTTGGACTATCGGATTCGGGTGGATTAGGTAACCAGTCAAGATCATCAAAGCCGCGATTTATATAACCACCGTGTTCTACAGAAGAACCTTCGTAGCCGAAGTGATCCCATAGATCTTTGTTGTTATATATTCCGGTAACGCATTTGGATCTGACCTGTTGAAAAAATGCCGTCGAGTCGATTTTTTTCAGGATAGTCTCGCGTTTATCAGCAGAAAGTTCACTCCAGTTCCCTTGCGCGAGTTTGTCTAATTCAGCAACGCCAGCCTTGAGTTGTTTTGCAGTATCAGTATTAGCACTCGCATCATCGTCGAGCGCTTTAACAACGACGGCATAAAACTTATCTGCAATTTTGTCATGCGGATATAGTTGTCGCGTCATATTAAGCAGTGTCTCACTTTCATGTTCATTAAGAACAGTAAGTTGAGCAGACCAGCCAGTAGCAGGGAAGACAAGGGAGACGGCGCCAGATGATGCGACGATTACACCAGCAAGTGTTTTACCGCTGTTGCAGAGAAATTTTCTGCGATTTAAATGTTCGTTTTCCATAAATATCCTTATACCAGGTTAGATTGATATTTCGGTAGGGAGTCATTGTCTTAACACAATTAGCCCTTATGCATATTCAAAAAACAGTTTCAGTATAATCAGCTTTACCGATGATATCTACATATAATCAGCTAGTGATAAATCAGAGGTTTCGCATTGCTTATGCTTCAAATATGCGAATTATTCACTTAATCTGAGACAGATTATATTTTTATATAAAAAATAAATAAGTAGGCGCATAATTTTATTATGCACGAAACAGCTGAAATTCTATTATCAATCGGTAGCGTAATGTTACTCGGCTTGGTAACGGATTTACTTGGAAGACGTACTTTTTTGCCTCGAGTTACCCTGCTCTTAATATTTGGCATTCTAATCGGGCCAGGTATGTTTAATCTCCTTCCTGATATTTTTATTTCAAATTTCAAACTGATCACAGAGATCGCTTTAACCATGGTTGGTTTTTTAGTCGGTGGCAAATTATCACGGAAGTTATTTAAAAACTTAGGTAAAGAATTACTCTGGGTTTCATTCGGTGCGGTAATCGGGACGGTCGTCATCGTCAGCCTCGTATTGGTTTTAATAGGCGTCCCAATCGCCTTAGCTATCCTATTAGGTTGTATCGCAGCAGCAACTGATCCTGCGGCAACGATGGATGTGGTTGAAGAAACAAAATCAAAAGGATCATTTGTTAATTTGTTAACCGCAATTGTTGCGTTGGATGATGCCTGGGGATTAATTGTGTTTAGTATAGGTCTGGCTACGGTTGAATTATTGTCTGGGCTAAATGGATGGGTCTCACCTTTATTTATGGCATTCAAAGAGGTCTTTGGCGCCATACTGATTGGCCTGATAATCGGCGTCCCTGCAGCAATTTTAACTGGCAGGGTTGAACAGGGAAAACCGATGTTGATCGAAGCCTTGGGCATTGTATTTCTATGTGCTGGCGTTGCTATCTGGTTGGAAGTGTCATTCTTGATTGCTGCTATTGTTATGGGAATGACAATCGTAAATCTGGCTAAACACCATAAATATCCGTTTCACGCGATAGAAAATAGTGAGTCACCATTTATTATTGCGTTTTTTGTGTTAGCAGGGGCCTCGCTTGAATTGGATTCATTAGCTGGGATTGGTGTGCTTGGGGCCGTTTATGTTATTGCTCGGATTGCTGGTAAGTTTATCGGCGTGAAAATTGGTGGGGAGATTTGTAAGGCAGATAATTCTGTCAAAAACTGGATGGGTCTAACCTTGTTACCGCAAGCAGGTGTCGCTATGGGTATGGCATTGGTGGCAGCCGATCACTACCCGGAATATCGTCAGTTGTTGTTGTCTATTGTTATCAGTACAACTATTTTTTTTGAATTGATAGGACCTGTTATAACAAATATGATCTTAAGAAAATTGGCTAGTAATTAACATTTCGTAACATGCTTCATCAAACGGTTACATTTTACGAATTGACTTGTAGTTAATATATTATTTTTATCTTTGAAAATATTGTCACTGTGCTTGAGCTACCAGTACTTTTGTTGCGACAGACTTATAATCTGTATTACGAAATATAGTCTCCCTTTAAATTTTTCTTTGATTTTCTTCTCAGTTGATCTGATCTAGATCAAAAACATAATGAAATGACGGTCTATGCTTAAACTAATAGGTCAAATGCACAGTAGGGTGGCATTGATGGGACAATGCAACATAATGGCAACAATAATTGTCGTAGTAATATTATTAGTAGTGCAGTTGGAAACTAAGCCACAATTATAGGGTAAAAAGTTATGACTAAGAAAAAAAATACACAGCATAAGAAGAAGGCAACTGCGATAGTGGATGCGTATCATGAAAGTGATCCAAGGCTGAGAGGGGAAAAAGAAGAGAAATTGCCGCGCAAGTATTATGAAGCAGAGATGTTTCGGCTTCAGGTAGAACTGGTCAAATTACAGGAATGGGTAACGAAGAAGGGGCTTAAAGTGGCGGTCATATTTGAGGGTCGTGATGCCGCTGGTAAAGGTGGTGTTATCAAACGCATTATTGAACATATGAGCCCCCGCATCTGTAATATAGTTGCGTTACCTGCGCCCACGGAACGGGAAAAAACGCAGTGGTATTTTCAACGTTATATTTCACATCTTCCGGCTGCAGGTGAGATCGTACTGTTTGACAGGAGTTGGTATAACCGTGCCGGAGTAGAAAGGGTAATGGGTTTTTGTACAGAGGAAGAGTATCAAGAGTTTTTACGTTTTTGCCCTGAATTCGAATGCTCTTTGGTGCGATCAGGAATTATCCTCATTAAGTACTGGTTCTCGGTTAGTAATGTAGAGCAGGAAAGGCGCTTTCAGGGACGTGCTTTGGAGCGGCACAAATTATGGAAACTAAGTCCCATGGATATGGAATCCAGATCGAGATGGATGGATTACTCGAAGTGCAAAGATGAAATGTTCTTCAATACTGATATTCCACAAGCACCTTGGTATGTTGTTCCTTCAGATGATAAGAAACGAGCCCGCCTGAATTGTATATCACACTTATTGGATATGATTCCGTATAAGGATTTAAAACCTAAAGTTCCGAAAATTCCACCACTAAAGGAAGAAAAAGGTTATAAACGCACGGCGATGCATCAGCAAACATTTGTGCCGAAAAAATATTAAATAAAAAAGAATATATATGATCAGTATCGATTGATACTTCTCTTGCTAAGGGATATTAATTGAAGTAAATTTTGAGTTAACGTTTTTTTACAAACTTCATTAAACGTTTTCGTTTATTAACTTGTCTTGGAGTTAATACATTCTTTTTGCCTTTGAATGGATTGTCGCCGTGTTTGAAGTCGACTAGTACATTTGTTCCTACCAATTTTAATCGTTTACGATATACGCTGGCTAGATAGCGTTTGTAGGCATCTGGGACTTTATCGGTTTGATTGCCATGGATGATGACGCGGATGGGATCGGTTCCACCTAGGTGGGCGTAGCGTAGTTTGATTCTTCGGCCTTGTACCATGTGCGGTGGGTGTTTCGCGACGGCATCTTCTAGTATGTCGGTCATGTCCGAAGTGGAGACATTGATATCGAGCGACTTTTCTATTTTGTTTATGGTTTTAAATATATTGCCGACGCCAGTACCATGTAGTGCCGATGTGAAATGATATTGTGCATAATCGATAAAGCTGAATTTGCGTGATAATAAGTCCTTTACACGCTCTTTGTCCGAGATTTCCATGCCATCCCATTTATTCACTACGATAATGAGAGATTTACCGCTGTCTTCTATCATGCCTAATAGAGTAGTGTCTTGATCAGTAACGCCTTCACTGGCATCGATGACTAAAACAATAATATTAGCAGCATCGATTGCTTCGAATGATTTTAAGATGCTAAATTTCTCAACCATGTCATGCACTTTGCTTTTTCTGCGTACGCCGGCGGTATCGATTAAGATGTAATCCTTTCCATTTTTTTCAAAGGGTATCTTTATACTGTCGCGTGTTGTACCGGGATGATCGAAAGTAAGTACGCGTTCTTCACCAATCATCCGATTTACTAAAGTAGATTTACCCACATTAGGCCGACCTAAGACAGAAATTGCTATGCCTTCTAATTCTTCATCTTCATCTTCTGTTGAATCTGGAATAATTTCTGATACAGCATCGAGTAAGCTTGCTATACCGTCGCCACGTTTGGATGAGATGGGCCATACTGAATCAATACCAAGACGGTAGAAGTCGCTGATGGCTACTTCGCTTTCATAACCTTCAATTTTATTGACGGCTAAAAATATCGGTTTATCCAGCTTTCGAAATTCTGCAGATAGGATCTCATCGACAGCGGTTAATCCATCTCGACCATCGACGATCCATACCAATACTGAAGCCTCACTTGCTGCCAGCATCGATTGTTCTGTCATCAGATCAGCAACTTCTTCGCTGTCATGATCTTCTTCGCCAATACCACCTGTATCAATAATCAGGAATGAGCGTGACTCATGTTGTGCTACGCCATATTGACGATCACGAGTTACTCCCGGGCGATCGGCGACCAAGGCATCACGGCTTGATGTCAGGCGATTGAAAAAAGTAGACTTGCCAACGTTGGGTCGACCAACGATAGCGATAACTGGTTTCATAGTTGTTACTAGAGTTGTGTGTTTGCGTTATTCATTAGTAATGCCGAAGTTTTATTCATCTTCTTCGTCATCACCAGAGAATATGTCCAGAAAACCTCCAAAGAAAGAGCTTTCTTCTTCTTCATCTTCTGCGGGCTCATCTGACATTGTCGTTTCTTTGATTTCAGGTTCTTCTACTATGACAGGTTTATTTGGCCTTCCGGTTACTTCATTATTCTTATAAGTATAGGCAGCCAGTTTGCCCCCGCTTGAATAGGCGAAGAGTATGCCATTTGCAACGATGGGCTTTGTCAGGATGGGATCTTCTTCGACTTCAACACGAGCTGCAAAGTCTCCTGTTTCTTTATCTAACCAATGTAAGTAACCCTCTAGATCACCAACAATGACTTTATCACCGAGAATGGCCGGACCGGTTACTTTCCTGTGGGCCAATTTTTCTTGTTTCCAGACAGAGCCACCTGAAAAACGATCCAGGGCCCAGATGTTTCCTAGATAATCGGTGACATAAAGGTGTTCGGCATCAGCACTTAACTCAGAGTGAGAGGATATGTCTCGTTGCCAAAGAACTTGTCCAGTGTCTAATGATAACGCCGAGACATTGGCCTGAAATGTGGTGACATAGATTGAGTCGCCCAAAATCAAAGGCTGAGAATCGATATCGACCATGCGCTCAAGTTGACTTCTGCCTCTTGGAATAGCAACCTTTGCTTCCCAGATTAACTTGCCTGTCTTTAATTCAAGTGCCGTGAGTCGGCCGCCATCAAATCCAGCGATAACCAGACCATTGGCAATGACAGGTGTACTGGTACCCCGTAAGGTTAGATTAGGTACAGTGCGGTCATAGATCCAGAGACGGTCACCGGTGGTTGCATCGAGTGCGAAGACTTTGCCATCGATTGTTCTAACAACGACAACACCATCTGATTCTCGTGGCGGGGATAAAATTTCACTAGAGACTTTTGTGCGCCAGGCTTCTTCTCCGGATTCACTGATTAGAGCAAGGACATCACCTTCGCTGGTTCCGACTAAGACAAGGTTTTCATCAGCGCCAGGTCCTCCCGTGATGGGAAGATCACTGTCATTTTCCCAGATGCTTTTCCCTGTTTCGGCGAAAAGGGCCACGATCTCTCCACGAGTATCGGCGATAAAGACGTGTTCACCTAATACCACTGGGGTAAGTTTGATGAATAATTCATCAGTACCTTTACCGATATTCTCAGACCAGACTTTCTTTAGATCAGCGGTCGCAATGATATTGACCAGCGGCGATGGCGGTTCAGAATTATCGTCATCGCTCGCGAAAATATCCTTAACAGCTTGCTTGGCACCACAGCCAACGCAAGTGGAAAATATAATGAGTAAGACTAGGGCACGCAAGGGTGAATACAAATTAACTTCTACCTAAATCATCGAGTTTCATTTGCAAAATTGACTGTGCATCGCCAGATCCCTTTGTGTTTGCAAGCGATTTTTCATAGGCTTTTATTGCCTCATCAGATTTACCTTGCTTAACATAGATATCACCGCGTAATTCATTATAACGGGCAACAAAGTCACCAGGCTCACTAACATTTAGCGTTTCAGTTGCGAGACCTAGCTTATCGCCGGCGATTAAAACTCGTGCCAGACGTAAGCGTGCGATATGTTCAAATTCTGTCTGTGAGTTATTTTTCAAAACCCAACGCAAATGTGTTTCGGCTTGTTCGAGTTCGCCAGCTTCAGCGGCAACTTTGGCCAGCATCAGCGATGCAAATACTGCATAGCTGCTGGATTTATAGTCATTGACGATTCGGTTTGCATAGACGAGGACATTCTCATCGTCATTAGTGCGGGCAGCAACTATCATTTGCTCGTATAGTATTGAAGCCTGTTCGGCTTGCACTACCATATGGTTATCATAGGCACGCCAACCAAAAATTGCAGTAATGCCAATAACAACACCAGCAATAATCGACATGCCGTTTTCCTGCCACCATTTTTTTATGGCCTCAACTTGTTCTTCTTCTGTCTTGTAAACGTCCACTTCTAAAATCTCCTGGGAGTTCTTGATTGCTCAGTGAGGTATTACCACTCGCAGAGGGCGCACATTATAACGTGGGTTTTGCGTTTGTTTAGTGCTATTTATGCTAATAAGCTAGAACGATAAGCGTGTACGAAGGAAATTTGCTATTTCAGGCCATTTGATGATGGTTTGTGGGGTTTCCGCGCGTAAAAACTTGATAGACACTTGGTTTTGTACAATTTCATCTTCCGCTAACACAAGTGCGAGTTGTGCCCCGGATTTATCAGCCTTCTTGAATTGGCTTTTAAGACTGCCTCCACCACAATGAGTCAAAATTCTGAGATCTGGAAGCTGATCTCGAAGTTGTTCAGCCAATAAAATCCCACGCTCTGTTGCTTGTTCCCCGGACAATAATAAATAGACATGGGGTGTATGCTTATCTGGTATTTTGCTGAAATCGATTAATTCTTGTAAACGTTCAAGACCCATAGCAAATCCGACAGCGGGTGTTGGCGATGCGCCGTGGTGTTCAACCAATCCGTCATAACGCCCACCAGCGCAAACAGTGCCTTGTGCGCCGAGTTGAGTGGTAATCCACTCAAAGACCGTTTTTCCATAATAATCCAGACCTCTGACAAGTCTTGGGTTTACCTTGTATTCTATTTCAGCACCATCCAGTATTTCTTTAAGGCTAGCAAAATGATCGGCAGATTCATTGTCTAAATGCTCATCCAGAGTCGGTGATTCACTTATCAAGGCACGCATACCCGGGTTTTTACTGTCGAGTATACGTAGCGGGTTTTGTTCTAGACGTACGAGGCTATCATCATCAAGCTGGTCTTTATTGGACGAGAAATAATCAACCAGTATTTTTCTGTAATTTGCACGTGACTCACTAGTGCCTAGCGAGTTTATTTCAAGACTAATATCGCTTAGACTCAGAGCTTTCCATATTCGGGCGCACATTAGTATCTGTTCTGCATCGATATCAGGACCAGTAAAGCCAAATGCTTCTACACCAATTTGATGAAATTGTCGTTGACGTCCTTTTTGCGGACGCTCGTGTCGGAACATTGGCCCGATATACCAAAGCCGTTGGGTTTGATTATGAAATAAGCCATGCTCAATTCCAGCACGAACACAGCCAGCTGTTCCTTCAGGCCTTAAAGTTAGACTGGTTTCATTTCTATCATCGAAACTATACATTTCCTTGGAAACAATATCTGTGTTGTCTCCGATAGATCGCTTGAACAGTTCAGTTTTTTCAACTATGGGCAGTCGGATTTCCTGATACGCATATTGTGTCAGGATTGATTTGATGGATGCTTCCAGGTATTGCCAGCGGGGCGTGTCTTGCATGAGTATGTCATGCATTCCACGAATCGCTTGTATCTTAGCCATCAAAAAGTCTCCAATAATTGTTCAAGAAAAAGCGCAGTTTAGCAGAAAGAAAAGAATGTATTATAAGAGCAACTTAATTGTTATTCGGGCAAATTGAATCGGGCAATACCGTTATTAGAATAACGTGAATGATTAAATACTTTGCCATTAAACTTGATAGTGACACCCGGTGAAAAGCCGAATAATACGCTAAATGGGGCTGTTCCATGTATGGAGTATTTTTCACCTTCAAGCGCAAGATCATGAAATAACCTTTTATCATTGGCATCATTTATTTCAATCCATGAATCTCGTATCACTTCCAAGTCAATTGTGTCAGGACCAGACCCGGTGTCAGAAGAAGGTGCTTGATCCTCAATACCCTCAATAGGCAATATTCCAAGCGTTTGTTCTCCATTATCTGATTGCAATTCAAGTGTGTCGTCATGCTTTATAGTCGCAGGCGAGGTAGATTCGACCTCTGTAATATTCTTAGGGGATTGCCAAGAGCTTGGATGGGTTACGATATCGTATGTAATATCAACACCATTAATACTTGTTTGTGAATTGTAATTAGCAGGTTCATCAATTGTTGAAGTCTCAACAACAAAGTTACTTTGATACCAGATCAACAATAACAATACGAGCCCCAGAGTTATCAGATAGGTGAATGCTTTAACAGGTTTATCGCTGCTACTTACCTGTGATGGTTGTTTCACTTCAGGTAAAATCTCGGGTGGTGGTTGAGGCGAATCGGAATTATAAAGCCTAATGATATGATCCGGGTCGACACCTACTATCTTGGCGTAACTACGTAGATAACCTCTCACATAAGTCGCAGCGGGCATTCCTTCATTACTGTCTTGTTCTATCGACTCAACTATTTTTATATCTAGATGAGTACGTTTTGCGATATCTTCCGATGATAGGCCTTGTTTTTCACGTTGGGTACGTAGTATCAGTCCCGGCGTGTCAAATACCTCTGCGTTATTATTGTTTGAAGTTTCAGACATTATTGAATCCTTGATTCATGTAATTGCATCGCTTCTTGAGAGTCGGGGAAATTATTTTTCAGCTGTAAAACATAACTGGAAACGGCATCTTTATCACCGAGCTCTTGTTCAATTTGTATACCGAGCCAGAGACTTTTTGCGGTATGACGAGCGACTTGTTGGTAACGTTGTAAGTAGCCCCTTGCTGATAAATGATTTGGAAGCTTGAATGAAATTTCGCACATTTTTATTAGTGCTTGAGGGACACGCGGGTTTAACTGTAATGCCTGCCGGTAATATTTTTCCGCTTCTTTTTCTCTATCGTAACTGCTGAGACATAATCCTGCATTAGTTATAGCAATCTCTGGTGATTCATATAATGGGTTTGATGCGGCCTTTAAGAAAGTATTTTCGGCTTCTTCAAGCCTGTTTTGCTGACACAGATAATTGCCATAGTTATTGAGAGTGGATGAATCATTATTATTTAAACTCAATGCGCGTTTAAAATTATTTTCAGCTTTTTTACTATCGCCAAGTTGTTGATACAGTAAGCCGGTGACATTATATATTGGCGCGTAATTTGGATCGGCTTTTTTTGCTTTTTCCAGGTTCTTTAATGCATTTTCATAGGCACCTTGTTTCATATACTCAATGCCAAGATCAAGATTAGCCGCAGCAACTTCATTGGTGGTCTGTGACGCGCTTATGTTTTGATTTGATGGGCGCACCTGATTACAGGCAGAAAGTGTAAAAAGCACTGCCAGTATAAGAATTATCTTTAGTTTTAATAATTGCATTAAATTGTCTCTGCTTGGCGCTTTTGATGTCGGGCCGCTTTTGAGGCTACCTTGCCAACAAGCTGACCACAGGCGGCATCTATATCATCGCCACGTGTCTTGCGTGTAATGGTGAATATACCAGCCTTCATCAATATGTCTCTAAATGCATTTATCGTATTCATATCTGAACAAGTATAATTCGTTCCCGGGAATTTGTTAAACGGGATCAAGTTTACTTTTGAAGGTAAACCCTGAAGACATTTCACAAGGTCACGTGCATCCTGAGCACTATCATTTACGCCATTGAGCATGACGTATTCAATTGTAACAGCATCATCATCCCGGCCTTCAGAAAAGCGTTTACATGCAGCCAGTAAATCGATCAGTGGATATGAGCGGTTTATTGGAACAATACTATTTCGCAGATCATTATTACTGGCATGTAAAGAAATCGCGAGGCTGACATTTGTATCATCTTTCAATCTATCTATTTCTGGGATGATCCCCGAAGTGCTGACAGTGACGCGACGACGCGCAAGGCCGAATGCCAGATCATCTGTTAATAGATTAATGGCTTTTAGAACATTGGTATAATTGAGCAAGGGTTCGCCCATGCCCATGAATACGATATTTGTAATCATACGTTTGCCGCTTTCAAAACAACCTAGTGCTTTGTTAGCAATCCAGACCTGACCGATTATCTCACTGGTAGTAAGGTTACGGTTAAAGCCTTGCTGTGCGGTTGAACAGAACTTGCAGTCCAGCGGGCAGCCGACTTGTGATGAAATACAAAGCGTACCTCTGTCATTCTCGGGGATGAATACTGTCTCGACAGAGTTTTTGTTATCTAACTGAACAAGCCATTTGCGTGTGCCATCCTCAGATTTTTGTTCAGTAACAATTTCCGGTAGTTTAATGACGGTATTTTCTTCAAGTTTACTGCGTAAGTTCTTACTCAAGTTGGTCATCGATGGATAATCAACTACACCATGATGAAATATCCATTTAATAACTTGTTGCGCGCGAAAAGACTTATCACCAATCTCATCAAAATAATTTTCTAGAGATTTTCTATCGTAATCGAGAAGATTGGTTATATCAGTCATTTATTTTTTTAGCGTGTTCTTGGGCAAATTTCATCAGCTTTAAAGAAAAAATCAATTTCTCTTTGAGCGCTAGCGCTACTGTCTGAACCATGTATCGCATTTTCAAGGGCGCCATCTTTTTGTTCGTGTTCGGCATAAAGGTTACGAATACTGCCGATTTCTGCATCTTTGGGGATTGTTGCACCCATGATATTTCTCAGGGTGGAGACGGCATTCTCACCTTCGAGCACCATTATCAATACCGGGCCAGATGTCATATAGCCGGCTAAGGAAGCATAAAAGGGGCGTTCCTTATGTTCTTCATAGAGTACTTCTGTGTGTTTATTTGACATATGCAGCATTTTTGCTGCTATAACACGAAGGCCTGCTGCTTCTATCAACGCTACTATATTGCCGATGTTGTTTGCGGCAACAGCGTCAGGCTTAATTATCGTGAGTGTTTTTTCAAGTGCCATTTAACCAAATCTCCCTAGATCATTACTTATTATCAAATCGCGAGATTATACGTGTTACAGTGTCGTTGATGAAACTACCAATGACATTAATTTTGTATATAAAGCAGTAATCTAGCTTAAATTGTTAATCAAAAGCTGGAAATTATGTGATTTACGAGCTTATTTTAGAAAATACGACTTTTTTGAACATTGCTTTAGTCCCAACGGTCGTCGGTTACCTGAATCATTCCATTTTCTACTCGGACTGGAAATGTTGTGGTTGGCTCATAGGCAGGAGGGGTTAAGGCATCTCCGGTTTTGACACAAAAACGTGCACCGTGGCGAGGACAAATGATTTCTGCGCCGTCGATGACTCGTTCTGGCTCCAGACCGCAGCCAAGCATGGGAGAACCATCGTGAGTGCACACATCTTCTATTGCATGATATTCACCGCCCACATTAAAGACGGCGATCATGACATTATCTACATCGACCAGTTTTGCTTGCCCGGGTAATAGTTCTGTTTCAGGCACGACGTTAAACCAACCTGCCATATCAATACATCCCCGTCTCTAGTCGTGCTGCCTCCGACATCATTTCCTGACTCCAGGGTGGTTCGAATGTAACTTCAACATTTACACGAGTGACATTAGGAATAGTTAATACTTTCGTGCGGACATCATCGGCTAAAAAGTCACCCATACCACAACCCGCAGCCGTAAGTGTCATGACGATGTCTATCTGATTGCCATCAGCACCGAGAGGCGTGATATCACATTCATAGATAAGCCCAAGCTCAACAATATTTATTGGTATCTCCGGGTCATAACAGGTTCGCATTTGATCCCAAACTAAATCTTCATCAACACTGCCATCACCAGTCACTTCTTTTTCGATTGTTTCATCAACGCTGTCTTCAATTTCAAAACCAAGAGCATCTGCATCTTTTGCCGCAATACGGGCAAGATTCCCATTAACATTGACGGTGTAACTGCCGCCAAGTGCCTGGGTTACTAATACAACGGTTCCCTCGGGTAATTCCAATGGTGTGCCGACTGGAATTAAGACTGCTTCGCAGTCGCGTTCTAACGTTATAGGTTTATTTTCTTGCATGACAATTTATTTGATTATTCTGTTTTAACGGGAGTGTTATCGCCCTGCAGTGCTGAATGAAGTGTGTGCCAACAAAGTGAAGCACATTTAACTCTGGCAGGATAATCTTTAACGCCAGCTAATGCAGCTAGTTTCCCTAAACTTTCTGCATCATAGTCATCATCGGTGGTAACTAAATTATGGAATTCATTAAATAGTATTTCTGCTTCGTCCAATGACTTGCCTTTCATTGCGTCGGTCATTAATGATGCTGATGCGACTGAGATAGCACAGCCTGATCCATCAAATGCAATGTCGTTAATTTTTTCACCATCTGTTTTAAGATAGAGCGTTAGCTTGTCACCGCAAAGAGGATTAAAACCTTCGAGTGTAGTATCGGCATCCTCAAGTTTTCCAAAGTTACGCGGGCTGCGATTGTGATCAACGATCACTTCTTGATAAAGATCTTTTATATCAAACATTAGTTGAATACCTTCTGGCATTTATCGATGGCTTGTATTAAGGCATCTACTTCTTGTCGAGTATTGTAGAAAGCAAATGAAGCCCTGGCCGTTGCCGGGATGTTAAATCGTTCCATGACTGGCATAGCACAATGATGTCCGGCACGAATCGCGACACCTTCACCATCTAGTATGGTGCCAATATCGTGTGGATGGATTCCATCTATGGTGAATGAAAGAATACTCGTTTTGTTTTTCGCAGTACCTACAAAATTCAAGCCAGTAACTTGAGAAGCTTGTTCATTGGCATAATCGAGTAGTTCTATTTCATATTGAGCAGCGACTTCAAGTCCAAGCTCACTAACATAGTCAATCGCTGCGCCTAGACCGATGACTCCTGCGATATGAGGTGTCCCTGCTTCGAACTTATAAGGCAAAGTGTTATAGGTACTTTTTTCCATCGTTACCATTTGAATCATATCGCCACCACCTTGATAAGGCGGCATCGATTCTAATATGGCTTCTTTGCCGTAGAGGACACCAATGCCCGTTGGTCCGAAAAGCTTATGGCCGGAGAAAACATAGAAATCACAATCGAGTTCTTTAACATCAACTCGTGTATGGGGTACTGCTTGTGCACCATCAACTATTACTTTTGCACCAACGGCATGGGCTTTATCGATAATGGTTTTGATTGGGTTAATCGTGCCTAATGCGTTAGAGATATGACCTACGGCAACAATGCGTGTTTTATCACCGAGTAATTTTTCATACTCTTCAAGAATTAACTCGCCCGCATCATTAATCGGAATATACCTTAGCGTTGCACCAGTTTGTTCACTAAGAATTTGCCAAGGGACGATGTTCGAATGGTGTTCGAGTTCGGTGATAATAATCTCATCACCGGGCTTTAGAGTGTTACGACCAAAACTCTGCGCCACAAGGTTGATTGCTTCCGTTGCACCACGGACAAACACGATTTCTTTTGTTGAGTCGGCATTAATAAAGTCTTTAACCTTGCCACGTGCTTTTTCGTAAATCGCTGTCGCTTTTTCGCTAAGTGTATGTACGCCACGATGAATATTAGAATTCGTCTCGCGGTAGTATGTATCTAAGCTTTCAATAACCTGTTTTGGTTTTTGTGAAGTTGCAGCGTTATCAAGATACACAAGTGGTTTTCCGTGCACCTGTTCATTCAATATAGGAAAATCTTTACGGATGCTCTCTACATCAAACGGAGCAGGTGTTTTTATTATGGTCTTCGCTGTATTAGGATTATTCATTAGTAAACTCACGAATCAAGGCGGCATCGGGTAGTTGGCCGATGACCAGACGTTCCAGACGGTTTCTAATCGGCGCAAAGCTTATATTGCTGATAAGTGCGTCAGCAAATGCATAAGTCAATAGACTGCGTGCTGTTTCTTCATCAATCGCACGTGAACGTAAATAGAACAACATGTTTTGATCTAGTTGACCGACGGTCGCACCATGGGTGCATTTAACATCATCGGCATAGATCTCTAGCTCAGGTTTAGTGTCAATCTCTGCATCATCAGATAAAAGTAAGTTAGCATTGTTTTGATGCGCTTCTATTTTTTGCGCATCCTTGTGAACAATAACTTTACCATTAAATACAGCGCGACTTTTTCCATTGAGCACACCGCGATAGTTTTCTGTACTAAGTGTTCGTGGTTTTAAGTGATCAACACGAGTGTGATTATCCACATGTTGTTTGTCACCGGTCATGTATAGGCCATTCATGATTATTTCAGCGCCTTCAGCAGCAAGCTGACCATGTATATCATTGCGGACCAATGCGCCGCCCAGCGAGATTGAATGCGACTCAAGTTTACTGTCTTTGCCCTGCATGACATTCAGATTGCCAATATGATAGGCATTCAGACTCTCTTGTTGAATCTTATAGTGTTTAAGGATTGCATTGGTAGATAAGGAAACCTCTGTTACTGCATTGGTAAAATAATTTGCATCATCAAGACCAATATAACTTTCAATTACCGTTGCTTCGGAATTTTCACCCATAACGATAAGGTTTCTAGGGTGAGTAGCAAGCGCACTGTTGCTCTCTTTTGATAGATATAAAATATTGATCGGTTTTTCAATGACAGTATTAGCCGATACATTAATAAACGTACCATTTTGTATAAATGCGGTATTTAATGCAGTGAAAGGACTGATCTTGTCATCGGCGTATTTTGTTAAATGCTTTGCCAACAGGTCTTTGTCATTTGCCAAAGCATCCAGCATATTTTCAACGACCAAACCGTTGTCTAATTCCTCAAGGCTGGAATGTTCTTTTGAAAATACACCATTGATGAAAACCACTTCTATGCAATCAAGACCGTCAAACCGTATTGCATTAATTTCATCAGCGATGACTGAAACATCTGCTTCAGTTACATTAGAAAATGATTTTTTCTTAATCGGGCGTACGTCGGTGTATTTCCAATTCTCAAGTCTTGAGCTTGGAAATCCCGTGTCTTTAAAAAGATTTAAAGCTGATTGGCGATTTTTAGCAAACCAGTCATCGTTTTTTAACTGATCAAAATCGCTAATATAATTTTGGATATCCTGGGACATATTATTTTGGCTCATGTTGTTTTGATTTAGGCCGCTTCTTCCTTGATCCAGTCATAACCTTTTTCTTCAAGTTCTAATGCTAGATCAGGTCCGCCAGATTTAATAATCTTGCCATTGCTAAGCACATGTACATGATCAGGTTTAATATAATCTAACAAGCGTTGGTAATGTGTGACTAAAATGATAGACCGTTCTTCATTACGTAAACTATTCACGCCTTCAGAGACAATTTTTAATGCATCGATATCAAGTCCGGAATCTGTTTCATCAAGAATGGCAAGCTTTGGTTCAAGCACAGACATTTGAAATATCTCGTTTCTTTTCTTTTCACCACCTGAAAAACCTTCATTAACAGATCGATTGAGCAAGTCTTCTTTCATCTTGACGATCTTCATCTTTTCTTTTATCAGCCCTAGGAATTCGACAGCATCTAATTCAGGTTCGCCACGATATTTACGTACCGCGTTAACCGCTGCTTTTAATAAATAAACATTATTAACACCCGGTATTTCTACGGGATATTGAAAGGCAAGAAACACGCCTGCCCAGGCACGTTCTTCTGGCGCAAGTTCAAGCAAGTTTTTACCTTCATATTCAACTGTGCCTTTGGTGACGTCATAACCGTTTCTGCCCGCAAGGACATTGGCTAATGTGCTTTTACCAGAACCATTCGGGCCCATGATGGCATGTACTTCACCGGCATTTACACTCAGGTTTAAACCCTTGAGTATTTCTTTGTTGCCTATTTTTGCATGTAAGTTTTCTATCTTTAACATAATTTTTTTTTCTCACATTTTATTTGACCGCCATGGAAGGCAGAAATACTTGCAATGCAGGAGCAATTGCAAGTGAACATTATCTATACCTGAAATATTTAAATTCTTTAATTGATGTCTATTAACCGACAGCACCCTCGAGTGTAATACCTAGTAGCTTCTGTGCTTCTACCGCAAATTCCATGGGTAATTCCTTGAAGACTTCTTTACAAAAGCCATTAACGATCATGTTGACCGCATCTTCTTCCTTGATGCCACGCTGCATACAATAAAATAATTGGTCATCGCCAATCTTTGATGTAGTAGCTTCATGCTCAACAGTAGCGCTTGAGTTTTTAGCTTCGATATAAGGGAAGGTATGCGCACCACATTTGTCGCCCATTAATAAGGAATCACATTGTGTATAGTTTCGTGCGTTTTCCGCGCTTTTACTTATCTTGACTAGACCACGATACGATTGCTGAGCATGTCGTGCAGAGATCCCTTTGGAAATAATGGTGCTACTGGTGTTCTTGCCAATGTGTATCATCTTCGTGCCGGTATCAGCTTGTTGATGGTTATTCGTTACCGCAACGGAATAAAATTCACCGACTGAATTATCGCCCTTTAAAATACAGCTAGGATATTTCCAGGTAATTGCCGAGCCGGTTTCGACTTGTGTCCAGGAAACTTTAGAGTTATTCCCGCGGCAATCAGCGCGTTTGGTGACAAAGTTATAAATGCCACCGACACCATTTTCATCACCGGGATACCAGTTCTGTACAGTTGAGTATTTGATCTCGGCATCTTCCAAGGCAACTAACTCGACAACAGCAGCATGTAATTGGTTTTCATCTCGCATCGGTGCAGTACAGCCTTCGAGATAACTGACATGACTTTTTTCATCAGCAATGATTAACGTGCGTTCAAACTGTCCGGTATTCGAAGCATTGATTCTAAAGTAAGTCGATAACTCCATAGGGCAACGCACACCTTTTGGGATATATACAAACGAACCATCGGTGAATACCGCTGAATTTAATGCGCCGAAAAAATTATCTGCAGCAGGGACAACTGTGCCCAGATATTTTTTAACAAGTTCAGGATGTTCTTTTACGGCTTCAGAAAAGGAACAAAAAATAACTCCGGCATCGGCAAGTTTGCCTTTAAAGGTCGTTGCAACAGAGACACTGTCGAAAACTGCATCAACGGCAACACCTGCGAGGAATTTTTGTTCTTGTAATGGGATACCCAGTTTTTCATAGGTCTCTAATAATTTTGGATCGACTTCGTCTAGACTTTTTGGGCCATCATCTTTCGATTTAGGCGCGGAATAATATGAGATAGCCTGATAATCAATGTGCTCGATATCAAGATGCGCCCAGGTTGGGTCTTCCATGGTTAACCAATGCCGATAGGCTTTTAGACGCCATTCAAGCAGCCACTCAGGTTCTTCTTTCTTTTTTGAGATAAATGCTATGGTCTCTTCGTTAAGACCCGGCGCTACTGTGTCTGCATCAATGTCGGTGACAAAGCCATGTTCGTAGTCTTTACCAACAAGGTCTTCCATGTTTTCAGTATTAGTAGACATCTTTAGTTCTCCATGCCTTCTTTAAGGCTAAAACTTTCACCACAACCACAGGCATCTTCTACATTAGGGTTGTTGAATTTAAATCCGGCATTCAAACCTTCTCGGACAAAGTCGAGTTCAGTTCCCGCGAGATAGCGTAGGCTTTGGTCATCAATAATGATCTTGATACCATTTGATTCAATTGTCTTATCTTCTTCGTTTATTGCCTTGGCTGTTTCTATAACATATTGATAGCCGGAGCAGCCGGTGGTTTTCACGCCAACGCGTAAACCAATACCATCCGTATCTTTGGCAAGGACAGTTTCTATATGTTGTTTAGCACTGTCGGTAAGGCTAATTGCAGTTTCTATAGTCATAGTATTTATCAGCTTTGTAATTGCATCATGACGACGTCTTGTCGTTCAGATACTTGTTTAACGTTATTGCGGTTGATTAAATCGGCCAAAGTAAGCCCATTCAAAAAACCTGAAATGTGCATATTTAATTCCATCCATAAATCATGCGTTAGGCAACGCAAGTCGCCCTGGCAGTTTTGCTTACCTTTGCACCGCGTAACATCAATCGGTTCATCAACAGAATATATAACTTTGGCAACGGTAATTTGGTCAGGATTTTGCGCCAAACGATAACCGCCACCTGGACCACGCGCGCTTTCAACGAGCCCATTCTTTTTTAATTTGCTGAATAGCTGCTCAAGGTAGGTCAGCGATATATCCTGACGTCGAGAAATATCTGACAGATTAACCGGCCCGTTACTATCATGTAACGCCACATCAAGGATTGCGGTTACGGCATAGCGGCCTTTGGTTGTCATTTTCATCGTATATTTCTCTGGCATTGCCCTAATTGGGTTGGCAAGGTTCACATAACCTAGTGTTTTAGTCAAGTATATATCAGACAAAAATAGTCAGATAAGGTTCGATGTAAAAATTTCCAATTGATTCAATTGGTTATAAATTAAGGGAAAGCGGGTTGGTTGAAAAGTAGAGACGTTTATTGAACGAAATGTAAGATTACTTGAACAATTCCAAAGAGAGTAATAAGCAGGCAAAACACCAAAAAGAAACCCATGATGACATAGACTTTAATACCATTTTTTTCTATGTAGGCTTCATCACGATCCATATTTTTCTGGGACTGAACGCCGAAGAATGAGGCTAATAGACTAAATGCAATTTGAAATATATTCGGATCTTTTTCGCTAGTCATTTGTTTTATCCAACATCACTTCTTTTTAAGTTCGTCTAACTCTTTTTCCAGCTTATGCAGATGATCTAAAACTGATTCTAGGCCATTTTGAACCGGATCAGGCATGTCTTTACTTTCGGCATAAGCCGTAAAGCCGATCTTCTTTGCCATCGCCTCACGTTGTGCATCTTTATCTTCATCTTTACGCTTTATGATGATCTGGCCAGGCACACCAACCACGGTTGCACATTCAGGCGTATCTTTAACAACAACAGCATTACAGCCTACGCGTGTTCCTGCGCCAAGAGTAATAGGGCCTAATACTTTTGCGCCAGCACCAATGACGACATTATTTCCTAATGTCGGATGGCGTTTGCCTTTATTCCAGGTTGTGCCGCCAAGTGTGACGCCATGATAGATGGAAACGTCATCACCAATTTCCGAGGTTTCACCGATGACTATCCCCATGCCATGGTCAATAAAAAATCGTCGTCCAATTTTTGCACCGGGATGAATTTCTATGCCTGTAATGAAACGCGTAAAGTGGGCCATCAAACGAGCGATGAAATACAGATTTTTATGCCAAAGCCAATGATTAAGACGGTGCAGGACAATGGCCTGAAATCCGGGGCAGGTAAAGATCGTTTCCAATACAGAACGTGCGGCGGGGTCACGCTCAAAGACTACGTCTATTTCTTCTTTGATGGTGCTTAACATTATTTTTCTAATAGTTTTAATATTGATTTAAGTTGCGTTTCGTAAGTTTCAATCTCATTGAGTTTATCAGTAAGTTTTTGTTTTACACCCTCGACCACATCGTCCGGGGCGCGTTCAACAAAGCTTTTATTGTTCAATTTACCTTCCATGCCTGATTTTTCTTTTTGTAGTTTTTCAATTGTACTCTCTATACGTTTTCTCTCAGCCTCTGGATCGATGATATCAGCTAGAGGAACGAGAAGCGTCATTTCACCAGCTAATGCCATAACGGCATCATCCATGTCATCTTCAGTGGTCTGTATCGAATCGATCCTGCCCAGCGTTTTTATATAGTTCTGATGTTCATCTAACCATTGGCACTCATTACTTGAGCCGTTACGTACAAATACGTTTAATGATTTCCCCGGTGAGATGTCTCGTTCTGCGCGTATACGGCGCACACCCATAATATACAGTTTAATCCATTCAATTTGCTCTACTGACTTATTATCTGTCTCGAATTCATCTGGTTTTGGAAAAGGTTCAAGCATGACGCTCTCTCCTTTTTTATCAAGCAAGGCTGCTACTCGATGCCAAAGTTCTTCGGTGATAAAAGGGATAAAAGGATGCAGCGCACGTTGTAAGGTCTCGAGTACATTTAATAATGTATAGAGTGTGCCGCGCTTTTCTGCTTCGCTTGCCTCAGTACTATTTAAAGTTGTTTTGGATAACTCAATATACCAGTCACAGTATTCATCCCAGGTGAATTCATAGAGGGCTTGCGAGGCAAGATCAAAGCGATAGGTTTTCATGCCTTCATGTGTTGCTGCGACTGCAGCAGACAATTTGCTGGTAATCCATCTTTCAGCCAACCCAAACTTCATATCGCCCTCATTGAGTTTAATCGATTGTGCCTCTACATTGCTTATGACGTAGCGCGCAGCATTCCATAGCTTATTACAAAAGTTTCTATAACCTTGAATTCGACCAGTTTCAAAATTAATAAATCGACCTTGTGTTGCTAATGACGCAAAGGTAAATCGTAAAGAGTCCGTTCCATAAGATTCAATCCCGTCAGGAAAGTGTTTACGCGTTGCTTTTTCAATTTTTGCGGCCATTTGTGGCTGCATCATGCCACTTGTACGTTTACTAATTAGTTCTTCAAGCTCAATGCCATCTATCAAGTCGATCGGGTCAAGCACATTGCCTTTAGACTTGGACATCTTCTGCCCTTCACCGTCGCGAACCAAACCATGAATATATACTTCCTTGAATGGAACATCGTCCATAAACTTAAGCCCGAACATAATCATGCGCGCGACCCAAAAGAAGATGATGTCAAAGCCGGTGACTAAAACATTCGTCGGGTAGAATTTATCTAGCTCTGGTGTTTTATCAGGCCAGCCCAAAGTAGAGAAGGGCCATAAGGCAGAAGAGAACCATGTATCGAGCACATCTTCATCCTGTTTGAGATTGATATCACCCAGATTGTTTTTCTCTCTGACAGCAGCCTCATCGTGACCAACATAAATATTGCCTTCATCGTCATACCAGGCCGGGATACGGTGACCCCACCAGAGCTGGCGGCTGATACACCAATCTTGAATATTGTTCATCCACTCAAAATAGGTCTTGTCCCAGTTTGCAGGTACGAATTTTATGTCACCATCTTTTACCGCCTTGATGGCAGGATCAGCGAGCGGCTGGATCTTTACATACCATTGATCGGTTAGATAAGGTTCAACAACTGCATGTGAGCGATCACCACGCGGCACCATTAACTTATGTTCATCTATCTTATCGAGTAATCCTTGTTGCTCAAGATCGGCGACGATTTGTTTTCTTGCTTCATAACGATCCATGCCACGATACTTCTCTGGCGCCTCATCATTTAGTGCAGCATCAACAGTAAAAATATTTATTTTTTCTAAGTTATGCCGTTCACCCATTTCATAGTCATTGAAATCATGTGCGGGGGTAATCTTTACGCAGCCAGTTCCGAATTCCGGGTCAACATAATCATCAGCTATTACAGGTAATGTACGATCAGTTAAAGGGAGCAATACTTCTTTGCCGACCAAGTCTTTATAGCGTTCATCATCAGGGTGTACTGCAACCGCAGCATCGCCGAGCATAGTTTCCGGACGAGTTGTAGCAACAACAATATATTCGAGTCCATCAACAGGTGTTTTCAACGGATAACGCATGTGCCACAGATGACCATTCTCTTCTTCAGAGATAACCTCAAGATCGGATATCGCCGTATGTAAAACAGGGTCCCAGTTGACCAGACGTTTGCCACGATAGATCAAGCCTTCATCATGTAAGCGTACAAAGGTTTCTTTGACCGCTTCTGATAGACCATCATCCATGGTGAATCGCTCGCGTGACCAGTCCATTGATGTTCCTAGTCGGCGTGATTGGCGAGTAATGGTATTGCCCGAGTGTTCTTTCCAGTCCCAAACCGCTTCAATAAATTTTTCTCGTCCAAGATCATGTCGTGAGATATCTTTTTCCTGGAGTTGACGTTCAACAACCATCTGGGTGGCGATACCAGCGTGGTCTGTGCCACATTGCCATAAAGTGTCATTGCCATTCATACGGTGATAACGCGTCAAAACGTCCATTAAGGTTTGTTGAAAGGCATGACCCATGTGCAAGCTTCCCGTCACATTAGGAGGAGGCAGCATGATGCAATAGGATTCCTCGCTATCGTTTCCGGGCGCGAAGTAATTTTTCTTTTCCCAATTCTCGTAGCAATTGGCTTCTATTGTTTCGGGCTTATAGGTTTTATCCATCTTTATAACAAATTCTATTTTAGGCTAAATGATAAGAAGCCCTATTATTGGGAGGCGTATTGTCCACATGAAGACCGTTTAGAGCAATCTTTATTAGGGATTTTCCTGTTATTCCTTTTTGTCGGCGTTGTCTTTTTTGATATGAAATTCTTCGAGTAATCGCGTTTTGACTTCATCAATGATGCTGTCCTTGAGCATTAGAATTAATTCATCCAGATCCCCAGATATTTCCTTATCGACTTTATCAATGATGTCATTAATAAGCTGGTCGTCTTTATCAATTTGCTCAAATGTTTGTTCCAGGTCCTGGTTCAGGTCATCCTGGCTGAAGAGATCTACTAAGACAGGGATACCATCTGTACCTACTTTTAAACGCGGTAGTTTTGCTTGTTTTGATTCTGTCTTTTTTTTAGCTAGTAGTTGTTCTAGCTCATCAATCCGATTAACCAGATTATTTCGGTCTGAATCAGATAATGGCTTAGGTGGGGTATGCGAAGAATCAATCATTTTCAGTCAAGTCTTCAATCTTGTGATCATGTATTTCGTAATCAGCTTCTTTATATTGGCGATAACGTTGACGCGCTAGATGTTTATTAGACTCATTACCACCGACAATCTCAATTACCCTATCGAAACTGGGTGCAAAATCAGGAATGTCAGAACTAAGATTAATCATGACTTGTGAAGGACGTGGGTAATCGTTGCCATGACCAATCGTAACAGGAGTTTCATCATTGATATTCCCATTAAATACTTCGTGAGGTATGAAACTGATATCTTTATGTACCCAAAGTAAATCATCAAACTTGGTCGCATTTTCTTCAGATTGCGTATGGATATGCACTCGGTTTCCACTTGTCCAGGCTTTGCTTGTAATGGCGCAGGCGAACCTGTCTACACTGTTACCCTCTGGCAAGATGTAAAAATCAACACGCGACATTAGACAATCAATCCCGAGATTACTTTGCTTGATTAAGGATGTATTGCATTAATAATGAAACTGGCCGTCCAGTTGCGCCTTTATTATTTCCAGAAATCCAGGCCGTGCCGGCAATATCCAAGTGAGCCCAATGATATTTTTCTGCAAAGCGCGATAAGAAACAGGCTGCTGTGATAGTACCTGCATCGCGTCCACCGATATTAGCCATATCCGCGAAGGGACTATTCAATTGTTGTTGATAATCATCCCATAACGGTAGTTGCCAGGCACGATCACCAGATTCATCACCGGCATTGAGTAACTCTCTCGCTAATGGGTTGTGATTACTTAATAAGCCTGTTGCGTGTTTCCCAAGGGCGATTACAACCGCGCCCGTTAGGGTGGCAATATCGATAACGACTTCAGGATTAAAACGTTCACTGTAGGTAATGGCATCGCACAATATTAATCGACCTTCAGCATCAGTATTGAGTACTTCAATGGTTTGCCCGGACATACTGGTAAAGATATCACCCGGATTGGTTGCTGTACTGCTTGGCATGTTTTCAACAGCAGGAATCACACCGACAACATTTATCGGCAAGCCAAGTTCTGCTACAGCGGAAATTGTGCCAAAAACACTCGCGCCGCCACACATATCGTATTTCATTTCATCCATTGCTGCACCGGGCTTAAGTGATATGCCGCCGGTATCAAAGGTGACGGCTTTACCAACCAGTACGATCGGTTTTTGTGCTTTTTTAGAGCCTTTATATTCCATGGTAATTAATTTTGGGGGTCTGGCAGAGCCTTGGGATACTGAGAGCAAGGAACCCATGCCCAGTTTTTTCATATCGGCTTCTTCTAATGTATCTATCGTAAGTGAACGATGCTTTTTGCCTAGTGCAGTTGCTTGTTGTGCAAGATAGGTTGGTGTGCATACATTAGAAGGTCTGTTAGCAAGATCACGGGTAAACTTAATACCATTAGCAATAGCTCGGCCTTCTTGCATGGCTATTTCGCCTTGTGGTAATTCACGACGTGTAGGTACGGTAAATGTAATTTTTCGTAATGGGCGTCTGTTCGCTTTCTTTTTTGTTTTTAATTCATCGAATTGATACAAACTGTGTTCTGCAATCTGAACTGCTTGTCTGATTTTCCAGTGATGATCGCGTCCTTTTATCGACAATTCGCTAAGATAATTAACGCCATCCAGAGAGCCCGTATTATTCAATGCTTGTATACTATTCGCTATGATTGTGCGGTAGTTTCGTTCATCGATCTCTCTTTCTTTACCACAGCCAATTAATAATACACGGTCGGCAATCATGCCGGGGACGTTGTGTAGTAATAAGTATTGTCCTTTGTTGCCATCCATATCGCCACGTCGAATCAGGTTAGACAGATATTTTTTACTTATAGCATCAATAGCCTTGGCTGCTGTTGATAGTCGACGTGATTCAAAAATGCCAACAATTACGCAAGCTGTTCGTTGTTTCTCAGGGTTGCCGCTTTTTATATTGAAATCCATACCAACTCCGGGTTATTAACACCTTTGTGAAGATTATTGATTGGTTAATTTATTCTGCACTTTGACATCAAGCGTGTCATAATCGTTTCGTTTTTTGTTAAAAACAGTGAAAAATGGTCAAAACCGTAATTTTAGTCAAGTTTATTCATTTATCTTCAACTAAGCAAAGCCGAGTTATAGTGTGAGGCCAGAATTGTGATTATCCAGCACTACATCTACAGAGAGTTATCGCAAAAATTATTGTGGATACTCAGTTTACTAGTCCTTGTTATCGCGAGTAATCGATTCGTTGGTTTTCTTGCAGATGCGGCTGAAGGCAGTTTGCCGGCAGATATGGTGTTCTTAATGCTGGCTTACAAGATGTTAGCGACATTACCAAAGATTTTACCGATTTCGGTACTTGTCGGCATGCTGCTCGCCTTCTCGCGGATGTCTAGTGATAGAGAACTGGTGATACTGGCCGCGTCTGGTGTCAGTAAGCTTTTTCAAATTGGCGTAGTGTTTCGGTTTGCTATGGTGTTTTGTTTGTTTGTTTCCGTAATCACGCTGTATTTTGCACCTTGGGCAGAACAGGGTGTACATAATCTGAAAGAGAGAGCCAAACAGGAATCTGATATTTCAGGGATTAAAGCCGGGCAGTTTAAGGAGTTTAGTAAAGGCGACCGTGTCGTTTACGTCCAGAAACCATCACTAGATAACCTTTCAATGGAGGAGGTCTTCTTACAAGTAAGGCAAGATGAAAACCTTGGAGTGCTAACATCGGATAGTGCTCGTTTTAAAGTGGATAAAAAATCTGGAAATAAATATATCGTCTTCAGTGACGGGCGACGCTATGTAGCCGAACCAGGTTTACTTGATTACCAGATAACTGAATATGAAAAATACGCAATTCTAACCGAGAGTGCTGAGGCAAATGCCACTGGCGGGAAGACAGGAGCATTATTAACGACTGAAATAATGGGATCCGACAATAAGATTCATCAAGCCGAGTTTCAATGGCGTATTTCACTCATCTTGTCCTGTTTGTTGTTGTCACTACTTGCAATTTTGTTGATCCAATCTCACACCAGTGAACGAAGATATATGCCATTTGTAATCGGTATCTCAATCTACCTCATCTATAGCAACTTGCTCGGTATCGCAAAAACCTTACTTAGCCGAGATGTTTTGCCTGGGTTTATTGGCTTGTGGTGGGTACACATAATATTAATTGCGGTATTACTGACATTTTATTATTTGCCAAAATATAAATACATGAAAAAAGACGAAGATGAACATCAATTTATTCCAGCAGATGGTCCTTGAAATAAATGATACTTGATCGATACATTGGCCGAAGCATAGTCGTTACTAGCATATTAGCTTTGTTTGCACTGGTTGCAGTATTTGCCTTTTTCTCTTTAGTAGACCAACTTGATGATACTGGTCGAGGTAATTACGGTGTGGCAGATGCTATTCAATATGTGCTGTTAACTATTCCGCGTCTGAGCTATGAGCTTTTTCCTATAGCGATAGTCATCGGCAGTATGGCCGCACTTGGCATGTTAGCAAACACATCTGAGTTGGCTGTTATACGTACTTCAGGAGTATCACAGTCGCAGCTGGCCTATTCATTAATAAAGACTGGCTTGGTTTTTGTTGTTATCAGCATACTAATCGGAGAAGTCATTGCGCCAGTAACGGAACAGGCTGCGCAACAAAAACGTTCGATAGCATTGACCAAGCAAATTTCAATGAAAACAAAACACGGGTTTTGGTCGCGTGATGGTGATAATTACATCAATATAAGAAAGATATTACCTGGAGATCGTGTTGAGGAAATCTACATTTATGAGTTTGATAAAGAACATCAATTGCGGTCGAGCATCTATGCAAAACACGCAGAATACAATCAAGATAAATGGGTGTTGCATGATATTTTAAAAACTGAGATTACTGAAGAACAAGTAACAAATAATCATTACGAGACCGCTGAGTGGGAAGCCTTATTAAACCCAGAGGTTATCAATATGGTTACCATCAAGCCACGTTATTTGTCCATTTTAGGTTTGATCAGTTATATCGATTATCTCAAGGCTAACAATCAAAGTAGCAAACAATATGTACAAGCGTTCTGGTCAAAATTGATTAGCCCATTTTCAATTATTGCGATGATATTATTGTCTATCTGTGTTGTCAGGTGTGAGGCACGACCAATGGGTTTAGGTCAGCGTGTTTTTATAGGTGCATTAATTGGGATTACTTTTCATTTAATAAATCAGGTAAGCGGGCATCTTGGTATTGTTTATGGTATGCCTGCATTTCTTAGTGTTTGTTTGCCGACAGTAGTGATTTTTTCATATATCTATTACAGGTTAAGCAATAGTTTTTAAACGGTCTCAGTTAAGGCTTTTTTACAATTAATCTTGTTTTAGACAATTTATCATGCAAAGCAAGTTTGTTTTTATCAAATAGAGACCAGACAAAACCAAGTCCGAGCAATAATAAAGACAGCAGTGCAGAAAAGAATCTTAACGTTGCCTGTTTCCAACTTGGTTTTTGTATAGATTCGTTAATGACAAAAATATGCCAGCTACGCATGCCTAATGTTTGCCCACCTTTTACCCAATGCCAAGCGAAATACAGGTAGCTAATTAATAATAGAAAGACGTTGTAGATAAGATTGCCGCTCTCAATCGCATTACCACCACTTAATGGCATCAAGATGGCTGTGGCAACAAACAGAACGGCAGTGAGCAGGAGGCTGTCATAGAAAATCGACGCCAGACGACGCAGAAATGGACAAGGGTTAGATGGTTTTTGAATTGTCATTAAGATATTCTAATAAAATTAAACACTTTAAACCCACCTAAGATCAAATAAATCGTTGGCCAATGGATTTTGTTGAATCGTTTTTGCCCGGCAATCTGCTTTGGGCTAGTAATATTGTCGTCGTCATAGTTACTTGCTATTTGTTCTATCGTCTACAGTGGCTGACTGGTTTAAAAAAAGGCTATTTAAACGTCTGGTTAATGGCAATTTTTATGCTCGGTGTAGTCTGGATGATCCGTGCCGGTTTGCCATCCGGATTGAATATACATCTTTTTGGGGCAATGCTTTTTACACTTATGTTCGGTTGGCGTCTGGGTGTTTTAGGAATGAGCCTGATCTGTTTCCTGGTCTGCGTCTGGGGCAATAGTTTGCCAGAAAATCTCGGCTTAAGTGTAATAATCAATGCATGGTTTGCTGTTACATTTTGCTATATATGTTTTTTACTCGTTGAAAGTTTGCTGCCTAGAAACTTTTTTATTTATATTTTCGTAACTTCATTTTTATGTTCATCAATCAGTTTTATTGCGACAGGTAGTATTAGTGTATTAATACTGGGCTATTTTGATGCCTATCCCTGGTCGGTGCTAATTGAAGAGTATCTGCCTTTTTACTATCTAATGAGTTTTGCAGAAGGTTTTTTAAGTTGTGGACTGATTACATTAATGGTTGTTTACCGCCCTCAATGGGTTTATAGCTTTCGAGATAAAAGGTATTTAATCGGGAAATGAGTGCTAATTGTTATGGTGCTCCCTACGAGACTCGAACTCGTGTTTTCGCCGTGAGAGGGCGACGTCCTGGGCCACTAGACGAAGGGAGCAATGGATATTGAAGTGCGTTATTATAGGCAACAATAAGATG
>Ga0209630_10000410_pt1 | contig 49174 bp, 47 predicted proteins | sample COG_01_FD_184745 | JGI IMG/M metagenome (GOLD analysis project Ga0209630, IMG submission 184745) | Pelagic Microbial community sample from North Sea - COGITO 998_met_01 (SPAdes) (version 2) | ecosystem: Environmental > Aquatic > Marine > Neritic zone/Coastal water | place: Helgoland, sampling...
TATTTCATTTATAGGTCTGCCATCATTAGACAGTAAATTTAATGTCATTGATATGGCTACTAAAGAATCTCTTCCAAGATGAGCTTCTCTTAAAATTACTCCGCCATTTCCTTCGCCTCCAATACCAATATCTAATTCTTTCATCTTACCAACAACATGCGCTTCACCAATCTTAGTTCTGATAGAACCCGAAGAAATATCATCAATCATTCTTGATGTAGAAAGATTTGTTACTATTTTGCTCTCTTTGTAAGAAATAAAATTTTTATATGCCAAAACTAAGGTGTATTCTTCTCCGATAGCTTTTCCTGTATTCGACACTATAGATAGCCTGTCTCCATCTGGATCTGTAGCAAAACCAATATCAGCACCAACCTCTACAACCTTTTTTTCTAAGTCTTTCAAATTTTCTGCAAGAGGCTCAGCAACTCGAGTAAAATTTCCATCGCCAGCACAATTTATCATTTCGATGTCACATCCTAAATCATTACATAGTTGCGGTAAAATACTGGATGCAGCTCCATTAACTGCATCTATTACCACCTTAAATTTTTTAGAACGAATACTTTTAACATCAATAGACTTTGCATCAAAAACTTTAGAAATATGTTCTTGATTTGCAGATGTGTAATTTGATACACTAGCAACTCTTTCCCTCTCATTTAGAGTAAGATTATTGTCAACAGATTCAAAAAGTATTTTACACTGATCTGGTGATAAAAAAGTACCGTCACTTTGAAGGAATTTTAAACCATTATATTCTATTGGATTATGACTTGCTGTAATAACAATCCCACCATCATATTTATCTTTTTCTGTCATCAATTGCATAGTTGGAGTTGTAGCTAAGTCACAATTGTCTACTCTTACTCCATATTTGGTTAAGGCATTTGTAACCCATTGGGCTATATCCTTACCTGAAGACCTACCATCTCTTCCAATGACACATGAACTAATATTTTGATTAGAAATGAACGATGCAACATACTGCTCAATCATTTGAGGGCTAAAATCATTTTTGACGATACCTCTGAGTCCTGATGCACTTCTTATAAGCATATCGGAGATTAGAACATTTTTTGGAAAATAGAAAGAGGAGTTATCAGACTAATTATTGAATTTTGCCAGTCTAATAGCTCTACGAATAGTTTGTTTTTTCGCAATTCTTTTTGTGACACTTGGTTTCTCGTAAAAGGCTTTTCTTTTTACATCTTTAAGCACACCAGAGCGTTCCCATTTCTTTTTGAAACGTCTTAATGCTCTTTCAAGCGATTCATTGTCTTTTATATTTACTTCTATCATTGTGCGGAAACTTAACGATAAAAATGAGAAATGCCAATTATCATATAATATTATTAGAAATATCGATGAATTCGTCAATAGTTAACTGTTCAGGTCTTCTGGTAAAATCTATTTTACAACTATCTAAATCAATATTAAGTGTAGATAATGAATTTCTGAGCATTTTCCTTCTTTGATTAAAGGCCATTCTAACAACTTGACTAAATTTTTTAATATTAACGTTTTGATTACTAAAATCTTGTCTTTTTTCAATAGAAATAAATGCAGATTGAACTTTTGGCCTTGGGAGAAAGACATTTGGAGAGATAGTAAAACATATATTGATATTAAAAAATAAGCCTGTCATAACAGTTACCCTACTATAGTCTTTTGTACCTATCTTTGCTGTTAATCTATGAGCGACCTCTTTTTGTACCATTAAATATGCTCTATCCCAGTTGTCAAAGTGATCTATGAGCCAAAAAATGATAGGTGATGTAATATTGTATGGAATATTACCCACTACAACAGGTGAATTAATTTTTAAGCTTTTCAAGTCTACTTTTAAAATATCTTCATTAATAATATCTAGATTTGATAGTTTCTCATGGACTTGTAATACTTTAATTAAATCAGGATCTATCTCAACCATTGAAAGGCTTTTGGCTACGTCAACTATTTTTTCACTTAAAGCGCCTTGTCCTGGACCAATCTCTAGGACATTTTCCTGACTATTTACGTTGATTGTTTTTATAATTTTTTCTAGAAGATTATTATCAACTAAAAAATTTTGTCCCCATTTTTTCTTTGCAAACACCATTATATTTTGAAAAAATTTTCAGCATTTTTTGTTGTTTGCATAGCTATATCTTCAAATTCAATATCGAGTAAATTTGATATGAATGTTGCTATATCTTTAACATACTTTGGTTCATTTGGCTTTCCTCTATATGGTTGAGGAGCTAAGAAAGGACAATCTGTCTCTAAAACAAAGTCAGTAAGCTTGATATTTTGAATAGCAGACTGATTAATAGAATTTTTAAAAGTTACATTACCCGAAAAAGACAATAATACATCTAGATCTAGCAATTTTTCAGCAAAGCTTAGATCGCTTGAATAGCAGTGTGCTAATGCTCTCTTAAAAGGATGATGTTTAAGGATATCTAAAATATCTTTATCTGCATCTCTATTGTGAAAAATGATTGGTAATGACAATGAATTAGCTAATTCCATTTGCTCTATCATGACCTTTTGCTGAATATCTTTTGGTGATATATTCCTATAATGATCAATACCTATCTCACCTATAGCTACTACCTTTTCACTGCTATGTACAAGGGTCTCAAGATCTTTTATATAATCTTTACTTACATCTTTTGAATCATGAGGATGAATACCTACAGCAGCATAAACACTATCATATTCATTGGCTATATCGATGGACTGCTTTGATGTATTTAAGTCCGTTCCAATACATACAATTTTTTCTACTCCATTATTGAGGGCATCACCTAAAACCTTATCCAGGTTATTGTACATATCATCATAGTATAGATGAGCATGCGTATCAATTAATGTCATTGGACAATTCTCGGAAAGATTGGGTCTCCTTTAGAAATTTTATCACCAGGCTTTAGGCCTGCCCAATCTAATTTAAATTCTTTAGCTCCTAGAGCTGTCATAATTTCTTGAGATTTTTCCGGCATAACCGGAGAAAGCATTATGGCGGCGACTCTTAAAGATTCGGCTGCATGATATAGCACATGCCCAGCCGCTTCTTTATTTTCTTTAACAATCTTCCATGGTTGATTTTTTTCCATATAACCATTAACAGATCTTACAAAGCTCATAATATCATCAATAAGGCCGTCCACCTTAAAATGGTCGAGGCGTTCCTTCATACTTATATCACTAAAGCCTTTTGCTAGAATACTGTCTTTGCTATTATATTTTGGCATCTTATCATCAAAATTATTACTGATTAATGTACATACTCGACTTACTAGATTTCCTAAGTCATTTGCTAAATCGCTATTATATTTTTTGACAAAAGAGTCCATCGAGAAAGTAGCATCAAGACCTAATACCATTTCACTCATCAAATAATATCTTACTGCATCTACACCAAAATCATCGATCAACATCAAAGGATTGACAACATTTCCAAGAGACTTGCTCATCTTCTTTTCATCCGTCAACCACCAACCATGCGCAAAAATAGCTTTTGGTAATGGGATATTTAATGACATTAACATTGTAGGCCAGTACACTGAATGGGTAGTTAAAATATCCTTACCTATTAGATGAACATCAGCAGGCCAATGTGAATCAAAAATCTTATTATCTTCTGAGTACTTTGGTGCTGAAATGTAATTAATAAGGGCATCAAACCACACATAGGTTACGTAATCTTTATCAAATGGAATCTCAATACCCCATTCTAGTCTAGATTTTGGCCTTGAGATACATAAATCAGATAAATCGTTTTTTAAGAACCCTAATACTTCGTTTTTTCTACTTTTAGGCTGAATAGATAGTTCATCGCTAGTAATTTTTTCAATTAACTCTGATTGATATTTACTCATTCTGAAAAAATAATTCTTTTCTTTAATTTTTTTTACTTCTCCAAAAAGACCGCTTTCTACCTCTTTTTCTGTTATAAATCTTTCTTCAGATATAGAGTACCATCCTTCATATTCATCTTGATAAATATCTCCATTTTTGTACACTTGATTTAAAATATTTTGTACGACTCTTTTATGACGCTGCTCTGTCGTTCTTATAAAGTCTGAATAATTGATATTTAACTTCTTCCACAAATTGATAAATGCTGGAGCCATTAGATCGCAATGAATTTCCGGAGAAACTTTATTTTTCTCAGCTGCTTGCTGCACTTTTAGACCATGTTCATCTAACCCTGTTAATAAAAAAGATTGTTCACCAATGATACTTCTAAACCTCGATAAAGTATCTGCTAAAATAGTAGTATATGCATGTCCAATATGAGGTTTATCATTTACATAATATATTGGTGTTGTTATATAATATTTTTTCATAGTCTAATTTAAAGATTTATGACTACTAATAATCATATTCATTATTGATATTTTTGGTGCACTATTTGATTTCAAATTACTTAAGCATTTTTCAATTTCTTTTAACAAACCTAACATATTAGCTTTTTCACTATTAGCCAAGAAATCTTGTGATAAATCAGTAAAGTCATTCCAATGAAATGGTATAGTAATTGATTCTCTAATCATAGATGTACATTCAAGCCATTTCTTAATAATATCCAATTCTAGATGAAAAATTTCTCTCTTACTGTTATAGTGCAATAGCATATCTTCACAAAATAAAGAAACTGATTCGGCGTTATGATATTGAATACAATCAATATATTTATTAATTATATCTATTATTAAATCTTTAGAATACTCATCTAACAAATCTATTTTTTCTAAATTATTATCTGACAAAAATGATAAAATATCTATATCAAAATTTTTATTTCTGTTAATAATATCTGATAAATTTTCCGATTTGATTCTTGGTATATTAATCGTTTGACATCTTGAAGCGATAGTAGGTACAATATTATTAATTGAATCTGTTACTAATAAAAATGAGGTGCTGTTTGGTGGTTCCTCTAAAATCTTTAATAAAGCATTTGCTGATTCAGCAGAACCTTCTGATAATGCATGCGCATCAAAAATAACTACAACTTTCTTATGCTCAGATTTAAAGAATATATTCTTTTTAAGATTTTTTAATACTTCTATAGGTATACGCTTACTTTTCGAGAGTTTATTTTTCTTTAATGGGAAAACTAATTTTTCTTTCCAATAGTTATTCCACTCTTGGTATTCTTTTTGATCTATTTTGGAGCTTTTGAATAATTTTTTATAAAAATCACTGTCACCTGGCACAATAAGGAATATATCTGGGTTATTAATAAAATCATTTAATTTAAATCCAGTGATTAAGCTACAAAACTGTAATGCAAACGCCTCCTTACCTGAACCTATTGGTCCATGAATTAAATATGCATTTCCTACCCTATCTTTAGATACAATAGACAGGGTATGACTCCATGAATCAGGTTGTAATTTACTTATATCCATTTTTTATCCATTGTGTTGGGTTTAATTTTTGATTATTCCCCCAAATTTCAAAGTGTATAATATTATTATTTGAAACAAAACCAATCTCTTGCCCTTCTTTAACAATCATATTTTCATTAATTAATAAATTTTCTAGATGAGTAAATACTGTAAAATATCCATCATCATGATCAATAATTACTGTTGTTCCATACCCAGAAATAAATGTAATTAATGTGACTAGCCCGTCAAATACACTCTTTACTGGCGTAGTTGAATTAGCTGCAATATCAATACCGGGATTATCTAAAGTGGTATTTAATTTAGGGTTCCATTGAGGGCCAAAACCTTTTACAATTTTTCCATCTACGGGCCAAATTAATTTTCCCTTAAATTTGTTTATGTCGGTTTTAATTGTTTTTAGCTTTGCTAATTGCTCTTCATCATATTTTTTCTTTGATTCTATAATGCTCTTACGCAAGGTCTCTAATGCATTAATTTGATTTATTTGCTTACCTATTTCTTGCTTTATTGACGCTTGCTCTTTCTCTAAGTCAGATAATAGCTTCTCTTGGTACCTTTTTGTTCTATCTAATGATTGAAGCTCATTATTTTTTAATACTTTATTTTTATCGGTGTCTTTTAATAGGGCTGCAATTTCTTGCTTCTTTTTATTATTATAAAATTGTGATTGAGCTAGCTTATCTACAGTCTTTTGATTGAGATCAGAAATAATATTATAATACTTAATCCTGTAGACCATTTGGTTGAGACTATTTGAATTAAAAATTAAACCTCTAAATTCCTGATTCTTTTTTTTATATAAGTTAATTGAACGTTCAGCATACTTTTTTTTTATTGATTCCATTTCATTATTATTGGCAGCAATAGCATTTTTTAGGTTAGTAGATTGCTTATTATATAAATCTATTTTTTTATTGTAGGCTTTAATCAAGTTCTGAGAGTTTCGAATATTCCTTTTGGTAATTGATAGTATGTTACTTGACTGTTGAGCTTTATTTTTTAGAATTGAAATTTCGTTATTATTTTGACTAATTGCCTTTTGTAATTCTCTAATTTGCTGCTCAGTATTTGAAATGGATTTTTCAAAATCCTTATCTTGAGAATACAAGAAAGTAATTGATAGAAAAAATAAAATTTTAAGAATTGATTTCTGATTGTTCATTTAAAGAAAATTAAAACCTAAATTCTTAATAATGATGAAAAATTTTATAACAATATTTATAGTACTAATTATTTTCTTTCCGTCCGCTTTATTCGCACAGAATCAAAAAGTATTATTGATGGGTGAATGCGACAAAACATCTACTATCAATATGCTTAATTATCTTGATAGGAGAGCAAATATTTCTTTATCTGTAGAGAATAATATTACTATATCTACTAGTAATATATCATCCTATCCCATCATATTAGTCTGTAATAATGACTATCTAAAATTAAATAATGATGATGCCTCTTTATTGCAAAATCATTTGAAACAAGGCGGATTATTAATATTGGATAATATCACATCTGACTACACCTTTTCTATTTTCTTAAATAAGATATTACCTCAGTCAAAAAAGAAATCACTTTCATTGGACGAGCTATTTATAGATAATCCTTTTAATATTAATCTTGATGAAATAAGCTTGGAATTAGAAGGTATATTTATTAATAAAAAACTATCTATTCTTGCTATTAAAAATAATAGCTTAATAAATTATTGGCAGGAAGAGGACGAAGAATTTTTTAAAGTTGGATCAAGTATAATTTTTTATAATCTGACAAGATAAGTCTATTTTTTCTCAGCGTTATATACTCTTTTTCTGAGTTCGCTAGTTGAATAACCATGATCCCTGGAATTAAAAATACACTTAATCTCTAATTCATGTCCTGTAAAGTTTTTTCCTTTATGATCAGCTCCCAATATTCTTACATCAGGATTGATTTCTTGTAGTAACTCAATCAGACTACTTTCAGTTGTATACTCTCTTACTTCATCAACAAATTTAATAGAACTAACCAGTCCTAATCTTTCTTTATGAGATTGAATTGGTGAATTTTTTTCTGGGCGATCTATTGAAGGATCTGACTGAACACCTACAATTAAATAATCACAATACTCTTTACACTCTTCAAACATTAATACATGGCCATAATGGCATAAATCAAATGATCCGAATGTTATTCCTATGATTTTATTTTTCTTCATTTTTTACTCTTTTCCAATATTCCATTAATTCATCTAATGACAAATAATTAATAATTTTTTTATCCAATAAAATTAGTTTTTCCAATTTAGTAAATCTACGATAGAATTTCTTATTAGCTTTTTGCAGTGCTAATTCAGAAGAAATGTTGAGGAATCTAGATAAATTAACGATAGTGATTAACAAATCTCCAATTTCTTCTTCTATATTAGATTGATCTTTTTTCTTAATTCCTAATTTTAACTCATCTAGCTCTTCATCTATCTTACTGATAACTTGATTAATCGACTCCCATTCGAAACCAACTGCAGCAGACTTATCTTGGAGTCTATGAGAAACAATTAATGGGGATAAAGAATTTGGTACTCCATCTAGGATTGAATCTCTATTCTTCTGCTTTTTTTTATTTAGCTCCCACTTCTGTTTCGAAGAATTCTTATCAATACTATCATTGCTAAATATATGTGGATGACGATTAATTATTTTTGCATTAATGTCATTTATCACTTCATCCATATTGAATTCTTTTTTTTCATTTGCTAAAACAACTTGAAATACAACATTAAGTAGTAAATCTCCCAATTCTTCTTTTAGCAGATTAGGTTCGTTATCTAATATAGCTTCTACTACCTCATGAGATTCTTCTAACAAGTATGGAATTAAGGTTTCAGACGTTTGCTTTCGATCCCAATCACAGCCACCCGGTGCTCTTAACTGCTCAACAAGCTTTATAAGTTGTTTTAGCTTTTGATCAGCGTTACTCATACTATTTTAATTTTACAGCTTCCCACTATTGCTTCTTGTTTGTCAAACATAATTTTTTTTGATTCCTCATTATTATCTCTGTAGCCTAATAAATGAAGTATACCATGCACTATTAATCTAACTAATTCACTATTTATAGAGACTTTAAATTCCTTGCTACTTGCTAACGCTCTATCATAGCTAATATAAATTTCTGATTCTAGCTTTGTATCATTTTCCATTGGAAATGCTAGTACATCAGTTAGAACATCTTCATTGAAGTATTTTACTTTCAGCTTACTTAAATGACTGTCGTCTGTAAAAATGATATTTAGCGATATAGATTCGTACTTAGAATCGTTTAATACTAATGCACATAAATCCTTTATTGATTGAGTATCATACCGATAACTATCGTTAGTTTTGCTTACGACTAAATCAATCATCTTTTTTAGAAGGATATTCTGGACGAGAATGATAAAGGCCTGACAGCACAGGTAATAAACCTTCTTTGCCGTCGCGACGTCCCTTAATTTTTTGTAAATCACTCATAGTTAGAGGGCATTCATCTAATTGGCCATCTTGTAATCGTCCCTTAATAGCCTCATCGATCATTTTTTCAAATTTTTCAAATGTAGGATTTTTAATAGAATTTGCTTGAGCTTCAATTGCTTCTGCAATCATTACAATTGCTGTTTCTTTTGTACTTGGCTTAGGACCAGGATATCTAAATTCTTTTTCATCTACTGTTTCAGGGTTATCTGATTCAGTAAGTGCTTTTTGATAGAAAAATTCCATCCTATTTGTAGCATGATGAGTTTCTATAAATTCTTTTACAATTGATGGAATTCCATAATCATCAGCTAATTCTATTCCATCAGTTACATGTTGTTTTAAAATCTTAGCACTCATATAGGGACTAATGGAATCATGCTTATTTACTCCTACTTGATTTTCAGCATAATATTCAGGTTTTTTTACTTTACCAATATCATGATAATATGCTCCTACTCTACACAGAAGAGCTCTTGCTCCTATGGCATTAGCACAAGATTCTGCTAAGGTTCCTACTTTAACACTATGTGTATGGGTGCCAGGTGCATCTTCCATTAACTTCTTTAATAATGGCTGATCATAGTCTAGTAACTCAATCAATGTTAAATCAGTTGTAATGCCAAATGAGGGTTCAAATAAAGGCACCAAGCCAAAAGTTAGGATAGGACATAAAAAGCTTGCTAAGGCTAAGTATCCAACATTTGAATAATTATAGTCTAAAAAATCTATCCCTTTAAATAACATCACAGAAAAGAAAACAAACACACTACAAAAAACTAGTAACAACATAGTCATAATAATTTGTCGACGTTTTCTTAGTCTTCTAACGCTAAAGATTGACATTAAAGAGATAAAAAATTGTATGATTGCGAAATCTAAGTCATTACCAATTAGTAAAGAAATTAAGAGAATTAATATAGTGGAAATCATAATTGCAACCGACGCATCCAACAGAACTGTCAGTAGCATAGAAATCATAGCAATTGGTATAATATATACAGGTAGCTGATAGCTTTGTACAATCCAAGCAAAGAAGATTATTCCATACATTAATAAACTTATTAGAATTAGAATTTTATAATCCTTGAAATAATGATTACGGTAAATGAAAAAAAATGAGAACAAGGAGAATAATAGTATTGAAACTACAAAGAAAGCTCCTAAATACTCTCTCAATCTGTCTGTAGCTTTTTCGTATCCTAGGCGACGACCTGATTCAAACTGTAAAGATTTTAACTTTAATAATACACTTTCTGTAATACGATTATTGGTATCAACAATTAGCTCATTTGCTAAAACCGTACCTTGAAATCTAGATACTCTATCTAATCTTTCTTTTTGACGCTTGAGAGTAAGGTCTTTATCAAATAAGATATTTGGCTTCGTAAACTCATTAATTAACTCATAACTAAGAATTGATTTAATATCGAGTTCATCTTGGTAAATAGCATTTACTTCTTCTTTATTCTTCTTCCAAGCAGATTTGATATCATTAAAATTTTTAACGGGGCTAATTACAAGCTCACCCCCTTGAACAATACTAATATCTAAACTTTCAATATTTACAAGCGGTTCATCGAGCAATCCTTCTGCCCAACGATTCAAGGATATCTGTTTGATTGAATTTTTAAAGCTATCAAGATTAATTTCTTCAGATAATTCTCCAGTAACGCCTAGTAATTGATCCCATTGATCTTTTTCTATTTGAAAAGAATACTGCTGTAGAAAAGCATTATACAGAGTGACATATGTTGTACTGTCTGCTATAAAACTATTTTGAAAACTTTCAAATTCAGGTTCATATCTATATTTATATAATGAGTCTTGAGAGGTAATATATTGATTATGAGAGTCATTGATATCACTTAAATAGACAAAAAAAGTATCAATCTGAGAGATTTGTTTATCAACAAATTCTTGATCTCGATTAAAACTATATGGCACAGATTCCTTAGCTTCGCTTAAATCCTTAGCTAATTTTTGGTCTGTTTTTAATACTCCAAAATCAAATGGCGCAATAATAGGTTCTGTTGCAATATCATCTAATTGATAAGCGTAACGTATAGAAAATCCAGTTGGAAATGTTAGAGAAATAGCTACTGACAAACCAAGGAAAATCAATAGAGGTAATTGATTTTCTTTAATTAACTTGGCTATATTTGAAAAATTAAACATTTTATTACCAGCGGATTGCAGCAGATGCCCATGTATACCCTGCACCAAAAGCAGTTAATATAATTGTATCACCTTTTGCAAATTTATTCTGCTCCAAAGCTTCACAGATTGCAATTGGAATAGTTGCTGCTGTTGTATTCCCATATTTGTGAATATTGATAAACATTTTTTCTATAGGCAAATTCATTCTTTTTGCACAAGCCTCTAAAATTCTTCTATTGGCTTGGTGTGCAATTACTAATTTTACATCATCAATATGTAGATTGTTTTCTTTGAGAGCCACTTCAATTGATTCTGGCATTCTTTTTACAGCATTCTTAAATACTTCTCTACCGTTTTGCACCGGCAAATGATGTCTATCAGCAACAATCTGCTCATCTATTCTTAAGGGATTAAAAAATGATCCGGGAGCCTTTGCTCCTAGATGTTCAACTCCTTTACCGTCAGCAAAAAGATGTGTGGATAAAATACCACTATCATCGTTTGAAGCCTGTAATACAACTGCACCGGAACCATCACCAAACAAAACTCCTGTTGCACGACCCTCCGGCGTTCTTTCAATAATTGTAGACATTATGTCTGATCCAACCAGCAGTATATTTTTATACTTTCCAGATTTTATATACTGGTCACCAATTTCTAATAAATATATAAATGCTGAACATGCTGCACTTATATCATAAGCAGGAACATGACCAGATATTCCTAATTTTTGTTGAATGATTGGTGCCATACCTGGAAAATTAAAATCAGAGGTTACTGTTCCTACAACAATTGCATCAATATCATCTGGATTAATTCCAGCGTTTTGAATTGCTTCTTTACATGCGGGCAATGCTAAATCTGAATTAGCTATACCAGGTTTAACCCATCTTCGTTCTTTGATACCTGATCTGGTTTGTATCCATTCATCAGTTGTATCCATCATTTCTTCTAAATCATGATTAGTAATCACATTATCAGGGACATTGAATGCAATACCTGCTATTTTTGATTTATTCATCTTTTATACCTGCTATTTGCTTATAATCTAAAATTCTTTGAGCCGATCTATAAGCCGGGTTCTGTACATTTTTCAATGCGATGATCATTCCTCTCTATCCTATATCACTATAGAACTCTAGCGATCTACCCGTTCCTCAATGATACGAGCCGTATCTTGGAACTACTTGATCTTGCACCTAGTGGGGTTTACAAGCTAGCAATGTTACCACTACTACTGGGGGTCTCTTACACCTCCGTTTCACCCTTGCCAAATAAATGGCGGTCTATTCTCTGCTGCACTAATCCATATTCTCGCGAATCCCACCCGTTAGGTGGCACTATGCTCTACGGTGCCCGGACTTTCCTCTCAAATAAATTGAGTAATCATCCAATCAGCTCATTTTGATATAATAAGGGATAGAAATTGAATTAAGAAGAAAAAAATTAAATTTCGGATTTATGTAAAAAACGACTACAAGTACCACAATTTACAATACTTTTAGCAAGGGCTTCATTTACAATCTGTGGAGGGATATATCCCCCGCAACCTTCACAATTATTATCAAGAATCTCTGAGCATGCCACTCCAGATCTGGCTTCATAAATTTGTGCATAATGATCTAATATATCTGCGTCAATACCAACAACTATACTATCGCGTTCTTTTGCAAGAGCATTCTTTTCTTCGGACACATCATCTACTTTTTTATTTAATGATTCTTTTTTAGTATTTAACTCTTCAATAATACCATCTAAAGCTGCTTTATCTTCATCAATCTCTTTCGATAAGTTTTCTTTTGTCTCCATAAGAACTAATAATTCGTTTTCTTTTTCAAAAATTATATTTTTTTCAAAATCAATAGTATCCATCATAGCATCATATTCTTTATTATTGCTAATGGATCCATCAATTAATTTATCTTTGAGAGTATTTACTTTTTCTTGTGTGGTCGCAATTAATGTCTCTGAAGTCTGAATATCTACTGATGTAGTTTTTAATAGCTCTTCCTTGTCAAACAAAGAGCTAGTAGTAGCCTCTTGTTGATCAGTTAATTCTTGAACTTGATTTGGAAGATCGCCTAGTAGTTTATTGATTTCAAATAATTTATTATCAACATCTTGTAATAGAATTATTTGATCAATCACGGCCATGATTATGTTATACTCTTTATATAATACTTTTTATTCATTTCTGTTGGGAATATATTCTAATTCACCTTAAATAAAAACATTTATTATGAGTTAAAAATATAATACTTTGACCACAATGAATGACTTTAAAAAATTAAAACGATTTAAGCCAATACCTGCATACTTAACGATTAAAAAATCAACTATTCATGGTCTAGGATTATTTGCAACCGAAGAAATTAAAGAAGGCGTAGAACTAGGAATTAGCCATGTTCAGGATGATAGATTTTTGCATGGGTATATAAGAACCTCTCTTGGTGGATTCTTTAATCATAGCACAACACCTAACTGTGAAGCAGTGTATGAAAATGATTTTATTAAAATAAAAACCTTATCAATAGTAAATTCTGGTGATGAAATTACAGTTGACTATGCATTACATAAATGGGTCCAACAGAAATAAATGAATACATACACATTTACATCAGAATCTGTTACAGAAGGACATCCAGATAAAGTCTCGGACTTAATATCTGATGCTATCGCTGACTACATTATTGATAATAATACAGCTCATCGCGCAGCTATAGAAACACTAGTAACTACCAACATGGTAACCATTGCTGGCGAATATAAAAGTAGTAAAGAAATTGATAAGGTTATGCTAGAAAAAATTACAAGAGATACTGTAAGATCTATTGGTTATGATCAAGAAGGTTTTAGTTGGAAAAATTTAAAAATTTACAGTGAGCTCCATGCTCAAAGTCCTGATATCGCACTTGGAACTGACAATTTTGGTGCAGGTGATCAAGGATTGATGTTTGGATATGCATGCGATGAAACAGAAAGCTTGATGCCAAGCCCAATTCATTACAGTCATCAAATTACTAGAGCCTTAGCAGATGCAAGACATCAAGGTGCTTCATGGTTAGGACCTGATGGAAAAGCGCAAATTACATTTACATATTCTGATATTAATAAGCCAATTAGTATTTCTAATGTTGTTTGTAGTACGCAACATGCTAAAGATATGTCAATTGATGATGTTCGCAGTGGTGTGAGAGATATTATTATGCCCATTATTAACAATCATATTGATTCTAGTACAGAATTTATGATTAATCCTACTGGAAGATTCGTAGTGGGTGGCCCTGATGGAGATACAGGATTAACAGGTAGAAAAATTATTGTAGATACCTATGGAGGCTATGCCCCACATGGTGGAGGAGCATTTAGTGGAAAAGATTGTACTAAAGTGGACAGAAGCGCTACGTATATGGCGCGATATATAGCGAAAAATATTGTTGCAAGCAAAATAGCATCCAATGCGACTGTACAGCTCAGTTATGCAATTGGAATTAAAGAACCGACATCAATCTATATTTATTGCGATGGCAAAGTAAGATCTGATATTACAAAATGGGTTCAAGAAAATATTGACCTAACTCCGCTTGGTATTATTAATCAATTTGATTTATTCAATATTAACCTTACAGACACAACAAACTATGGGCATCTTGGAAAAGAAAATCTTCCCTGGGAAAAAATAGATTTGACTGATAAATTAGGCTCGCTATGAATAGTGATTATAAAATAAAAGATATCAACTTGGCAGATTTAGGTAGAAAAAAAATCTCTATATCAGAGAAGGAAATGCCAGGACTAATGGCTTTAAGAGAAAAATACGGGTCAGAAAAGCCTCTTAAAGGATTTAGGCTTACTGGTTCTCTACATATGACTACTGAAACTGCTATACTTATTGAAACACTTAAAGATTTGGGAGCTGATGTAAGATGGGCGAGTTGTAATATTTTTTCTACACAAGATGAAGCGGCGGCGGCGATAGCTAAAACTAACACTCCTGTCTTTGCATGGAAAGGAGAGACATTAGAAGAATATTGGGATTGTACTTTTGATGCTATATCATTCGGCGGTAACCTAGGACCAAACTTGATTGTAGACGATGGTGGAGATGCAACACTCTTAATTCATAAAGGACATGCATTAGAAGAATTCTATAATACAAATGGTTGTATTCCTGAAATTACAACTACAAATACTGAAGAGTTGGTAGTTGAAAATCTATTAAGAAAAATTCATAAAACTAATCCACATTATTGGCATAATATTGTTCCTGATATCATTGGTGTGTCTGAAGAAACAACAACTGGAGTAGCACGATTAGTACAAATGCAGGAAGATAAAGAATTATTATTTTCAGCGTTTAATGTTAATGACTCTGCAACAAAATCTAAATTTGATAATTTATATGGTTGTAGAGAATCTCTAGCTGATGGAATTAAGCGTTCTACTGAAGTAATGCTTGCTGGAAAAACAGTAGTAATATGTGGATATGGGGATGTTGGAAAAGGATGCGCTCAATCTATGAATTCGTATGGTTGTAATGTCATTATAACTGAAATTGATCCTATATGTGCTCTTCAAGCAGCTATGGAAGGATTCCAAGTTAAAAAACTAGAAAGTGTTTTGGGTAAGGGGCATCTTTTTGTCACCACAACTGGTAATAAAGATATCATTACTCTACAACATATGAGAAAAATGAGAGATCAGGCCATTGTTTGTAATATCGGACATTTTGATAATGAAATTGAAGTCGAAGCTCTTAATAATTCTGATGCTGTGAGAGAACAGATTAAACCACAGTATGACAGCTACACCTTTCCAAACCAAAAACAAATATTTTTACTAGCTGAAGGAAGGTTGGTAAATTTAGGTTGTGCTACAGGACATGCTAGTTTTGTAATGTCTACATCCTTCGCAAATCAAGTATTAGCTCAAATATTTCTTGCTAAAAATAAACCGAATGTAAACCTTTACAATCTCCCAAAAGAACTTGATGAAGAAGTAGCACGACTTCACTTAGATCATCTTGATGCAGAACTAACACTTCTTACTGATTCTCAAGCGAAATATATAGGTGTAAGAAAAGATGGCCCATTTAAGAAAGATGAATATAGATATTAAATTAATTAGAAAATTTGATTAAAATTTAAAAACTATTTATAATTAACAATCCGCCTAGAATAAACAATAAAAAGTTTGTAAGTATTAGAAATATTGACTCATTTATTTTGACAAAAATAAGTTTTTCTGATAAAACAAAAAGAGTAGGTCCAATAATAAGATATAGCATATTTTCTATTTCCCAAAACAATAAATCATTTATCCATAGTGTAATTAGCTGTATTAAAGCAAAAGAAAAATAAAAAAAAGATATATTTGTTCTTGTCTTGATTTTGTCAAATTTTTTGGAACTTATAAGGCCAACTAGGAGTGCCCCACCAAGATTTGTAAGGCCATGAATTATGGCCATTAATGATAGGTAGATTTTTTCATTGATAAACTTTAAAAAAGTAATCTCAAAAAAATTTAATAACCCAATGAATATTAGAACAAGGCCTACTGATAAGCCTAGATTAATTTTAATAAATTCAACACCCATGAAAAGAGTTACGGAGATTAAAGGGAGCACGATAAATAATAGATCTTTGGATAGTTTTTTATCGATTGAAATGATATTGCTTGAAAACTGAAATAAGTTAATAATCATAGAAATTGGTAATAAGATATTAAGAGTTTCAACAAAACCTAATCCCACAATCAACAAAAGAGGTGTTCCAAAAACAAGAACACCAACTCCAAATAATGATTGAATAATGCTTGTGAAGGCAACTATAATAAAAATAATTAATTCTTGTGATAGCATTTACGTCTTATTGTTTAAGTTTTAAGTCAATTTTTATTAGTTAAAGATATTTTTATAAAAATCATTACAACCCTATCAAGAATTTCTGATTTTTGTTGCTGAAATTTTTTTTATATCTTCAGGTGGCTTATGTTCAATTAATTTATAGCCAACGTCTCTTCCATAATTTACAGAATTAATTGCAGGAATTTTTGTAATAATAATTTCTCCAGTTTTAAGCTCTTCAGACATTAAATCGGTAATCATTTTATAAACTTCTTCAAAAGTATAAGGATTATTTTTTGGCTCTAAATTATGAATATCCATTACTGCAATGCACACATTGTTTCCTTCATTAATAATTTTTTTTATACACCAAATATGACCTCGATGAAACGGCTGAAATCTTCCAATATATAGCGCATATCTTTTTGAGAGTTTTTTCATAATTCTTCAGTCAAGTTTGTTTGAATAATATCAAGAACTTTATTTTTGTCGCTAAAATCAATTTCACTAGAGTTTTTAAAGTAATTGTAGCAATTTATAAGATTTCTAGCAATTAGTGCTGATTCCACTGGGAATTTACCTATAGCAGTCTCTGCCGCAAGAACAAGACCGGTAGCCCCATCTAAAAGAGTATTATAAATATCATTTAATTCAGCTCTTGTTGGAGAAGGTTTATCTATCATTGATTCAAGTAAGTTTGTTGCTACAAAAACTTCTTTATTTAAATTTCTTGTATTTTTTATAATTGCTTTTTGGAAAACAGGTATTTTTTCCATTGATAATTCCCTTGATAAATCACCCCTGTCAATGAGTATCGCGTCACTTTTTTTAATAATTTTTAATAAGTTTTTTAATCCCGAAACAGACTCAATCTTTGAAATAATAAAAGAATCTTTAGGCACTAAACTTCTTATTTGATCAACATATTTCCCATCAGAAGCGAAAGAAAGTGCATAATTTTTAATACCTAAACTTGAACCAATCTTAAATGCTTTCAAGTCTTTATCTGAAAAAGGCGGTATTTCAACATCTTTCATGATAGTTACAGCTTTATTTTCTCCGCTGAAACCTGCACTGACTGTTTTTACTTTAATCTCATCCTTTAATATTTCTACTACTTCTACGACAACAGAATTAAAGTCTATACTTATTAAATCTCCAACATTTAATTGACTAATAATAGTAAATGGTCTCAAACTAAATTCAGAGAGTGTGTTATTAAATGTATAAATTTGGTCCTTTTTAAAGTTATGAGAAAATTTTGTTGTTCTAATTTGTGCGCCCTCTGAGTCTAAGCAAATTGGAACATTACTATAATCACGAATTTTGTTGATTGTATATTCTAAATCTTCAATTCTTGTATGACTTAAATTAATTCGAAAAAGAAAGCAATCTAATTTCTCTAATTTGCAAAGGACTTCCTTATTCAGCGAATTTGGTCCAATAGTGCATAATATTTTCTTTTTCATAATATATTTTTCCTAGTTATACCATTTTGACAAATTTAATTTCGTAAGATTTTCAACATTTTTCAAGTCTTCGACATAATATTTTTTGAATCTAGCTATGTCATATTGATTCATTGAGTTTTCACTTCGCTTCCTAAATAATATTTTTTTTAATAAACTGCTATTTTTTAAAACACGTAATACTTGTAATAAATTTATTTTTCTTAAGAAATTTGCACTAGCCTTTGCTAAAATTCCCAAAATTTTAAATCTTGATTCTTTTGCTGTATTATACGCAGGAAGATCTGATAATTGAGGTATATCTGTTACTTCTAAAAAATCGTAGATTTGCTTCATAAATTTCTTTTTATCAATAACTAATTCATCATAGTTTAAGAATAAAATATTTTCATTGTCAAAAAGCTCTGTATAATTAATAATGTTATCATAGTATTTTCCATATTGCATAAGCTCAATACCATGAGTTTTTTCTTTGTTAATCATTGCATCTGCAAATGGCATTGATATTTCTCCATACTTTATCATAGCTTTGTAAACAGAAAAACATAAATCTACTGGATTTCTTAGATTAATAATGATTTTCATATTTTTGTCAAAAGCGTGAATTCTTTTAGCAGCATCGGATGAGTAAATATAGTCATGTGACAATTCTCCAACAGCAAGATGTTTAGCTGATGCACCTTTAAAAAAATTCTTATACCAAGAATAGCCTTTGACAAAATTGTCATTCCTATCAAAAAAATACATATCAATACCTGATACAAATATCTCAGGATGAGACAAGAGAACTTTAGTTATCCACTTTGATCCTGTTTTTGGAGGGCCGATATAAATAAAATTTGGATTTTTCATATTTAATTTTTTTTATTTGAATTATCAAATGGCAAAAAACAATGTACTATAATTTAGTTTAATACTAGAAGCATTATTATAGATAATTATTGTTTATTTTATTCCAAAGCTAAGCATGTACATTTTTACGAAAGATAACATTCTTTATTGTCTTAAAAATTAATTTTAAATCAACCAGCAAACTCATATCTTCTATATACTTTAAATCTAACTTCAAAGTTTCTTCCTTTGTTAGAGTATCTCTTAAATCAGCTTTTGAGTTGCATGTTATACCAGGCTTAACTGATAAATACTTAGCGGCATAATCTCCATATAAAGGCATAACTTCCTCTATCTCAGGCCTAGGGCCTACAAGCGACATTGAACCCATTAATACATTAAGAAAATTTGGCAATTCATCTATGCTTGTTTTTCTGATAAATCTACCTACTTTTGTTACTCGAGGATCATCCTTGTCATGAAAATAAAAATTTAGGCTTTCTTTATAGCTATAATCATACAGCTCTGGAAATCTCTCTTTTGCATTAGTATACATACCTCTCAATTTATATATTGTAAAGATCTTGCCATTTAAACCGACTCTTTTCTGTTTAAATATAGCTGGACCATAAGATTCTTTCCTTATTAGGATTATTGCAAAAATGATAATTGGTAAGCTGAAAACAATGCCAATAAATCCCCCAATAATATCTATAAATCTTTTTACAATAAAAAAGCTATTTTTTTTACTTAATAATTTCATCTAATAATTTTTTTAAATTTATTTCCAATATTATCAATATTAAAATTTTTCTCTGCATATTTTCGGGCATTAGTAGGCATATGATCATATTTCGAAAAATTCCTATAAATATCAGAAATAGTATTATTTAGACTTTCTTGTGATTCAACAGATACACCGCAATTGTTTTTCAAAACTATTCTTGAAGTAAGATTCATTTTAGAGACAAATACTAAGGGAATTCTGCCTGAACAAAGAATAGATAGTAATTTTGAGGGTACAGAAAACTGTCCAGCACTTTTTTCTAACATTACTAAACTAATATCGGCACTTGCTAATACACGTGGAAACAGATTAAAATCTTGAAATGGTAGAAATAAAAAGTTACTTAAAGAGTATTTATTAGCTTCTTTTTTTAAATAGTTAACTACTTCTCCTTCAGAAACGATAACAATCTTTGCATTAATATTTTTTTGAATTAAAAATTTTGACAATTTAATTAAAACATTTGGGTTATGCTTAAAGCCTAAAGTGCCAGAATATAAAATATTAAAAGATTCATCTATATTGTATTTCTTAGAAAAAGAATTAGATTTATCAAATAATGGTATATCATTGATTGGTGACCAATTTGGAATACAAGATATTTTACTTTTCTTAACCCCATTTTCAATTAAAACATCATCGAAATCTTCCGAAATGGTGACAATATGTTTTGAATTTTTAAGTATGAAAAATTCAATTTTAAAAAAAAGCTCTGAAATAAGTCCCATAAAAGGGTTTTTTTGTTTTTTTAAAATTTCTTTAGCTGCAATACTTATTATATCTTGAAGCCAAAAAATAAAATTGATTTTAAGCAATTTGGAAAGTAAAAAAATGAATAGCTGAGGAATTAATGGACAATTTGAAGATATTAATGAATGTGGTCTTATTTTGACAATATGATAACTAAGAATAAAAGAATACGCAATTTCATCAAAAAATCTTTTGTAAAAATTTTTTGAAAAACTCTTATTTACCTGAACTATATCCAGCCCCTCTTTTTCCCTAAAAGATGACTTTGGTCCAACCTGCTTAGCGTTGTAAAGATGATAAACTTTGTATTCTGTATCAGAGCTTAGCTTATCTGATAAATCATACTGAAAAGGATGCCCAGGAAAATCAAAAACAACTACTTTAAATTTTTTATTTTTTTTCAAGTTGATTTTTAATCCATTCATAAGTCAACTTCATTCCGTCAGCTAATGGATAATTTGGTTCCCAATTAATATTTTCTCGAAATAATTTATTATCAGAATTTCTTCCTCTAACTCCCATTGGAACATCGTGACCATATTTTTTCTTGAAATCTTCACCCTGTAAATTATTTATGGATATATCTTTTCCAGATAAATCAATGGCTATCTGAGCTAATTGGTTTATTGATACCATCTCTTCTGAGCCAATATTCACCGGCTCTTTGAAGTCAGATGCCATCAGCCTTTGAACGGCTTCAATACACTCATCAATATATAAAAATGATCTTGTTTGAATACCATCTCCCCAAACTTCTAGACTATCTCCATTAGCACACATTGCAGCCTTTCTACACATAGCTGCCGGGGCTTTTTCTTTTCCACCATCCCATGTACCGTCAACTCCAAAGATGTTATGAAATCTTCCAATTCTTACATTTAAACCATAGTTTCTTTCAAAAGCCTTATATAGTCTTTCGCTAAAAAGCTTTTCCCAGCCATATTCGCTATCCGGCTCTGCTGGATAAGCGCTACTCTCAGAACACATTGGGTTATCTGGATCTAGCTGATTATGTGCTGGATACATACATGCCGAAGACGAATAAAAAACTTTCTTTACTCCTTTTTTGACACACTCATGAGCAGTATTGAGGTTAATCAAAGCTGAATTATGCATAACATTTGCATCATTATCACCAATGAAAATGTACCCAGCGCCACCCATATCCGCAGCAAACTGATACAATAAGTCACAGTCTTGATCAATCACCTTTTCTACAACTTTTGGATCTCTTAAATCTCCAATAATAAAATCATCAGCTTCGGTAACTGAATATTCGGTATTTTTAAGGTCAACACCTCTAACCCAATAACCTTCTAATTTTAATCTTTTAACCATATGACTTCCAATAAATCCTCCGGCACCCATTACTATTGCTTTTTTCATAACATCCTTTTTTTTCATTTAGTATTTAATATGACTAAAAAATATAAAAAAAAAATACTTTATTGCCATGGATTATTTAAATTTGAAAAAATGTTACTTTCTGAAAAAAATCACATAAAAGCAATTAAAGCTCTCGACAATAACGATGAAGTTAATATTATCTCAAAAACAATTATCAATTCTATAAAACAAGGCAACAAAATCTTGATTTGTGGTAATGGTGGTAGTGCGGCAGACAGCAATCATATTGCAGCAGAGTTTGTAGGAAGATTTGAAAAAAATAGAAACCCTCTTAGCGCTATCTCACTTAGTTCTAATGTTGCACTAATAACTGCTATTGCTAATGATTTTGGATTTAAATACATTTTTTCTCGCCAAATAGAAGGGCTTGGAAATCACGGTGATGTGTTAATTGCTTTATCTACTTCTGGTAGAAGTGAAAATATAGCCGAGGCTATAAAAATGTCTCTAAGTAAAGGGATTAATGTAATTTTTATTACAGGCAATCATGACCTTCGAATAAAAGAAAAAAATATTTCTCTATTAAAAATCAAATCGAAAAATACTGCCACTATTCAGGAAGCATACATGTATCTTTTACACAATATTATAAGAAATATGGAAAATGAGTTTATATTTTAGTTTTTTGAAAAAATTTATTTTTTAAGAAATTAAAAAAGATACGAAATGATAAACAAATATTATGGCGAATAGTAAAAAATTTTATTACTCAATCAAAAGAAAGCATGCTTATAATAGATTATTTTACTTTACCAAATTATATTGGTTTCTAAAATCAAGCTCTACCTTTACAGAAATTTTGTTTTACTTAAAGCAAACTAAAGACAAAAAAGAAAAAATAACTAAAAGAACTCAGCTTCTTGTTGATGGACCAACAAGAAGTGGAAATCATTTTGCTGTTCATTATATTAAAAGATTCAATAAAATATCTTTAGCTAGACATTATCACTCCCCAGGAGCTATACGTTTAGCATTTAAAAAAAAAGTACCAACATTATTGTTGATTAGAGAGCCAGTAGAGCAAATTGCCTCTGCGTATATTTATTTGGAAAAAAAAGTACCACTGAAAAGGATTATAAAAAGCTATCAAATATTTTATAAAAAATGTCTTATAGCAAAAGATTGGTATGTAGTGGGATGTTTTGATGATATAATCAAGAATCCAGAAAAAGTTATTAATAAAGTTAATATAAAATATAATTTAAAATTGAAAATGGAGCCACTTACATTATCAACAAATCAAGCTATTCTAGATGATATAAAGACTAGCAACAAAAACGAAAAACAATTTTCAATGATTAAAATGAACTTGGAAATGAAGATGGCGGCACCAAATAAAGACAGGGATATATCAAAAGATAAAATAAAAGATCAGCTATGTAATAATTTTCATAATGAATTAAAAATTTGTAATGAACTTTATTTAAAGGTAAAAAATGAATGTTAAATAAAATTAACACATTTGTTATAAGATTTCTTGCTACTTTTTTTCAATTTTTTCTTATCGTATTAATTTCTAAACAAAATAATAGTGAGTTACTAGCTTTCTATTTTTTGTTTTTAGCATTTCATCAAGTTGGTTCATATGCTTTAAATTTTGGTTTTGAGAGAATTGCCTTTATTTCAATATCTAAAAATCCAAGCAATGTCATTGATTTTTTATATCAAATATTCGGTGAATATTTTAATGTATTAATTAAGCATTTTTATATTTTTTTCTTATTATTAATAACAAATATTTATTTATTTGATGTTAGTATTCTAAGTAATATTCTAATGATTATTTGTTGTTTACTATTTTCATTTAATTTAATTAACGGACAATCTATTATTGCTGCAAATTTTCCTAATTCAGGAATTTTTTTCGTAAGAGTATTTCATTTAATAAGTGTGGCATTAATTTTTGCTATTTATAATTATTTTGAACTTGAGATATCAAAGGATGCCATAATATATAGTTTTTTTGCATCTACTATTTTATCCTTATTTTTTTCTTTTTGCTTTATCAAAATTAACTTTAATAAAAATATGAAGTTGAATTCAAATACAATAATTGAATTATCTTTTGATCAATATAAGATTCAAATATCAAATATTATTTTCCAAAGATCTCCAATTTTTCTTTTAAATATACTTTTTATGGATAAAGTACTTATAGCAGCTTTTAGCCTTATTCATTCTATAGCCTCTATAAGAGGTACGATCGTGGATGTACTAGCGTCTCAATTTGTTCCTAAGTTTTTGAAAATGTACGATGATAAATTAGATATTATAATTATGAATAAATATTTTCGAAGAATTCAAATATATACTTTAGTACTTAACTCTATTTATGGTATGTTAATTTTTGTTTTTGGTAATCAAATATTAAATTTTTTCAATTCTGATTTTCTTGTTTTTTCAGATATTTTATTTTTATGGGTTTCTGCTAATATTATTCTATCATTTTTTGGGCTTTCAATCTTTATGAATTCTACAATGTCTATTAAAAATACTATTCATTTTAAATATATTTTAATATCCATTTGTTCTATGATAATATTGGCTTTCATATTAAGTCAGGGTCTTGAAATTTACGGTTTATTTTTAGCAATTTTATTTTCTCAGTTGCTATTAAGTATATTATCTTTCTTAAATGTAAGAAAGATCCTCAATTATCATCTGAAATAATTTTTTTTAAGTATTGACCGTATTGTGTATTATTAAGTTTTTTAATTTGGTTTAATAATATATGTTCGGTAATCCAGCGCTTGTTAAAAGCAATTTCTTCTAAGCAAGCTACTTTAAAACCTTGTCGCTTTTCTATTGCTTGTATATACTGACTTGCCTCAATTAACGAGTCATGAGTACCTGAATCAAGCCATGCAAAACCTCTTCCGAGTGGCTCAACACTTAAATCATTATTTTTAAGATAAATTTTATTTACATCTGATATTTCTAACTCTCCCCTGTCAGATCTATTAATTGACTTAGCAATATCAATAACTTCATTGTCATAAAAATATAAACCTGTAACGGCATAGTTAGACTTTGGTTTTTCTGGTTTTTCTTCAATTGAAATTGCTTTCCCTGAACTATCAAATTCTACTACTCCAAAACGTTCGGGATCTTGAACATATGAGCTAAAAACTGTAGCACCATTTTTTCTAGAAGATGCTCTGTTTAAAATTGCTTCAAAACCTGGCCCGTGGAATATATTATCGCCAAGAACTAATGCAACACTATCACTATTGATAAAATTTTCACCAAGCAAAAAAGCTTCAGCTAGACCACCTGGATTTGGTTGAATTTTATATGAAATCGTAATACCAAATTTAGATCCATCTCCTAAAACCAACTCATATTTTCCTATGTCTTCGGGAGTAGAGATAACTAATATTTCTCTGATATTTGCAAGCATTAATACTGATAAAGGATAATAAATCATTGGCTTATCATAAACTGGTAATAATTGTTTAGATGTGCCAATTGTTACAGGATATAGCCTAGTTCCTGAGCCTCCTGCTAAGATTATTCCCTTTCTATTTGAATTCATGAACTTTTTCCAAATCTTGTTAATTGATAATCACCTGACAAAACTCTTTTCCACCAACTTTTATTATCCAAATACCATTCAACTGTTTTTCTTAAACCAGTATCAAAAGTTTCTTCAGGTGACCAATTTAATTCTCGACTTATTTTACTAGAATCAATAGCATATCTCCTATCATGACCTGGTCTATCTTGAACATACTTTATGAGATCCTTATAATAATTTACACCACTTGGTTTTTGTGGTTTTAACTCCTCTAAAAGACTACATATTGACTGAACAACTTCAATATTTTTTTTCTCATTATTACCACCAATATTATATGTATGTCCTAATTTTCCCTCTAATGCAACTTTTAATAATGCTTTAGCATGATCTTCCACAAAAAGCCAATCTCTAATTTGATCTCCTTTACCATAAATAGGAAGGGGCTTTCCATGTAAAGCATTCAAAATAATATGAGGTATTAACTTTTCTGGAAAATGATAAGGTCCATAATTATTTGAACAATTAGTGATTACAGTAGGTAAGCCATATGTTCTAGACCAAGCTCTTACTAAATGATCTGAACTAGCCTTACTAGCAGAATACGGAGAACTTGGAGAATAAGGTGTATCTTCTTTGAACAGATCAATGTCATTTTCTAAATCTCCATATACTTCATCTGTAGAAATATGATGAAATTTGAATTTTCTTTTTCTAGAAATATCAAGCTGTTGGTAATGATTTCTTGATTCTTCAAGTAAATTAAATGTTCCAATAATATTAGTTTCTAAAAATCTTAAAGGATTATCGATTGATCTATCAACATGGCTTTCTGCTGCTAAATGCATTACAATATCTGGACTGTATTGCATAAACAATTTATTTAATTCATTTCTATTACAAATATCAATTTGTTTAAAAGAATAATTATTACTTGGACTAACAGTGCTTAAAGATTCTAGGTTTCCTGCATATGTTAAACAGTCTAGATTCATCACATTAAATGATGTATTGTTAATAATATGGCGAATTAGTGCACTTCCAATGAAGCCCGCTCCCCCTGTTATAAGAAAATTCATAATCCGAAAATAGTTATGAGAAGAAAATATAGCAATTTTATTTTTTAATATAATGTTACCATATATTGGTTTTAGATTTGATACATTTCTATAAATTCAGAAAATAAAGTTGTATGGAAAAATTAAAAATATTAATTATCGGAGGAACAGGTTTTCTAGGTTCTCCACTTGTAGCTAAATTACATGAAAAAGGTCATCAAATTCGTGTTCTATCAAGAGGTGGTTCTAAAAAAAATGTAATCCATAAAAACATAGAATACATTAAAGCAGATGTAAGTAATACGCAAATCCTAAGTAGGGCAATTGATGGAATTGATTATATTTATTATTTTGCTAGTACAACTAATCCGAAAAGATCAGAGGATGACTTAATATTTGACTTATCTAGTAATCTTATTCCGGTAATTAATGTTTTACATCAATGTGTAAACAAAAAGATTAAAAAAATTATTTTTTGCTCATCAGGTGGTAGTGTATATGGGAATCAAGGTAAAAATCCTATAAGTGAGACATCATACTGTGAACCAGTGTCATCATACGGACTTGTAAAGCTTACGATTGAAAATTATATCAAATATTTTAATTACAGGTATGACTTGAATTATGAAATTTTAAGATTGTCAAATCCATATGGCGCCAATCAATTAACAGATGGTACTTTTGGAATTATTCCTTCATATATAAACGCTGTAACAAATAATAAAATAGTTAACATCTACGGAGATGGAAAAATAGTTAGAGATTATATCCATATTGATGATTTTATTTCTTTAAATCTCAAATTATTAACGACAAATAAAAAGAATAATATACTTAATGTTGGCACAGGCATTGGAACATCTATTAATCAATTAATCCAAAAAATTGAGTTGCATTCAGGTAAGAAAGCAAAAGTCCAATATTTACCAAAAAGAAAATTTGATGTTTCCATAAATTATTTAGATATTAAAAAAGTAAAGGAAATTTATGGATGGCAACCTAAAATTTTTCTTGATGATGGGCTTAAAAGCTATATAAAAAGCTTATAAATCCAATATACTGGTATAAAATTATTTCAATGTATTCTTGCTAATAAAAAATTTCTACTTTTCAATCCTTTGAAGATTATAAAAAGCGATAATTAAAATAGAAATTATTAAATCATTAAAAACTGGCTGAATGAATAAACGCAAAGATAGAGCACAAAGAGTTATTGCAATAGCAAGGCTGAGGGTGTTTAAATGATAATTATTTTTAATATACTTTATTAAATCTGTCAGAAAAAATCCCACAATAAGTAGTCCAAGAATACCATACCTAAAAAAAATTCTTACGGGTCCAAAATGAATAATGTGTTTATGTGATTGTGAAGTAAATGAATCAGAGACATTATAATAGTCATTATCAGCCCAAATCCAAAATAGCTCAGCCTTAAATGCTGCCCCAGCTCCATTACCAAAGAGAATAGTTAAAGGATTAAATGTATTAATTATGTGGGAAAAAGTATCAATAACTTCAAAATATCTTGAGGAAAATGTAGTAATTAAACCTAATTGACTGGTATTAATATCAGTACTGAATAGATCAAAAAATCTCCATCTAGCAAAGAAAGGATTTTCAGTAAAAAATGAAAAAAATAATATTGCGGTAAATAAAAATAATATACCCTTTCTTTTGAAAAGATTTATAAAAAAATCTTTTGAAAATAAAAAAGTATAAAGCAAAAGATAGAAAACTGTAACAATGAAAGCGTAGCGCATATTTGTAAAAATTGATAAAATCAAGCAGGCGACGAATAAATAAAAATAAATACTTTTCTGTAGTTTAAAAAATTTATATAAAAAATAGCTGGGTACAAAAATAAGTCTCGAATACATCCTTAGTTGACCAGCTTCTGATTCATAGTTAAAGAAAAAATCTAATAGTAATAAACTGAAAATTATGAAAACTAGTATATCAAAATAATTATGGATATTTTTGAAGATATTGATTTTTTTTCCAATGATAATTGAAATGAGTAAACATACAATTACAGTAAGATCTCCCAAAAACCAGCCAATATTTAAATCAGAATAATTAATTATTATAGAATAATTAAAGTATAAGACAGTTAACCATAAAATAGATACTAACTTGGTCAAATCTTTAGATTTCAATTTTTCGTGATAATAGTTTGAAATCAAATAATAAAATAAAAATAAAGTATAAATTGGAAAAATAAGTTTATTAACAAAGTTAATTTCTCCAGTACCAATTATGACTACCGAACCGTAGTAGAATAGTACAAAAAAAGATGTAATTTTTTCAAAAAAGTTTAAAAGATAATATTTATCAAATTTAATCAATTTTTTTTCTAGATAAATAAATAGTTAAAAAAGAAACGTTAACTATAGATAAACCAATTAATAAAATTAACATAAGATCTGGTGAATATACGTTTGGATGAATAAATGGTTTAGACAGAATATTTATTTTTGGAATATTTTTTTCTTCCTCAATTTCAGTCAAAGTATTTTGCACAAAAACATTTAAATATCTATCATTTTCGAGAAGCATTACTCTATTTAATCTTTCAAATTCTATTATCAATTCAGGAGAATTTTGATAATTTTTATTATTTTCAGCAAAATATTTCAAATTTTCTTCAGCAATAGTTAATTTTTCTTGATAGAGTAAAAGTTTTTTATTGTAAAGCATCGATAGAGACGATGATTTTTGTGATGCTGTTTCATTAATAAAATTATTTATATAACTAATTAAATCTTCAATGACTTTAAGAGATAATTCTCCAGACTGTGAATGAAATCCAATCGTAAACATTCCTGACTTGAAATCCTCATCCACTCTTATTCTTTCTTCAAACTTTATTATCGAATCATATAACAATTCTTGTTCGCTTTTATTGCGTATCAAAATTCTATTACTAGTCCAATAGTTGTGCAGGGTAGTTTCATTTCCATTAATTTTTCTTTTCTTAAGCAATATTGATTCGATACATGACTTTGAATAAACAATATTCGGTATATAAAAAAAATCGGAGAAAGAATTGTTGGGCAAATTTATGCCTACCGAGCTTGCTAACGATCTTGTACTCCCTAATAAAGAGCCTGAAGAATTACCGGACTGGGTCAAAGAAGTGTCGGCGTAATAGGTTTTTGGTAAGAAAAAATAAGTGATAAATAAAATTATAATGAAAAATAAATTAGTTTTGATCCATCTATAGAAATGATTTCTAAAAATGTCATTTATTATACTCTGTAAACTAAATTTATTTTTCATATTATTTTCTAAAACTTAATTATTTATTTTTAAAATTATAGTAAAAAAATAATTAAGTGTGCATATTTTATTAAAAAAAAATTCATATTTGTAAAAAGAAATTAAAAATTTCTTATAATTGATTCTCTAGTATTAAAGTTGTTTTGATTATTATATTAGACAATTAATTCTGGCATAAATATTTTTTACTAAAAAAGGGCCCATAGCTCAATTGGTTAGAGCAACGGACTCATAATCCGCAGGTTCGGGGTTCAAGTCCCTGTGGGCCCACAAATGAGCAGTCATTCATATATATCAAATCCAAATAATGAAGATATTTTTATTAATATTAACGGAGAATTGTTTCATAGGAGCAAAGCAAAAATTTCTGTTTTTGATAGTGGATTTCTTCTAGGTGATGGTGTCTGGGAAGGCATTCGCCTACATAAATCAAACCTAGTTTTTATTGATGAGCATCTCGATAGATTATATGCAAGTGCTAAAGGTATTTCCTTGGATATCCCTTTCTCTAAACTAAATATAATTGATGAAATAAAGAAGGTTTTAGATAAGAACAACATGGATGATAATATACACATTCGCTTAGTAGTATCTAGAGGAGATAAGATTACTCCATATCAAAATCCTAATGCAAATGTAGGACCAATCAATCTAGTAATTATTCCAGAATACAAAGAGACAGATCCAAATACCTATATTAAGGGACTAAGTATTGGTAGGGTGCCTAATATTAGGCCAAATGAAAAAATATTAAGTCCTCATTACAACACTTTAAGTAAGCTTAATTGTATTTTAGCCAGTATTGAAGCGAATAAGCTGGGATATGACGAAGGTATTATGAATGATATAAACGGTAATATTAGTACATGCAATTCTACCAATCTATTCTTTATTAAAAATGATGTTGTTTTGACTTCTACTGGAGAATATTGTTTAAATGGAATAACAAGGGGGAAAGCTATTTTAGTATGTAATCAAAATAACATATCATGTTCTGAAACTAATTTTGTATTCGAAGATATTAAAGATTGTAATGAAGCTTTTGTAACAGGGACATTTGCAGGAATTATTCCTGTATCACAATTAGAGGGTAGAAAATTGGAATCGACTAATTCTGATTCCTTAGTTAATAGGATTAGAATGTTATACAATAAAAAAATTCAAGACTACATAGGCTAGTATGAGAATTGCTTGTTGGTCAGGCCCAAGAAATATATCTACTGCACTTATGAGGTCTTGGTCTTCTAGAAAAGATTCATTTGTTTCTGATGAACCTTTTTATGCCTATTACCTAAAAGAGCGCCAGTTGAAGCATCCAATGTATAAAGAAATTATTGATTACTACCCTGATAAATATGATGATGTAGTTAGAAGCATTACTTCTGAAATACCTAACGGAAAAAAACATTGGTATCAAAAACATATGGCACATCATTTAATTGATTTAAACAATATCGATTGGATTAGAAATCTTGAAAATTGTATTTTAATACGACACCCTAAAGATGTAATCAAATCTTATGTTAAGAAAAATACTCTTAATAATGTAGATGAGCTTGGATATCCTCAACAATATAAAATCATAAAATATTTAAATAGTATTAATAAAAAATTTATTGTGATTGATTCAAGTATTTTGCTCAATAATCCTGAAAAAATATTATCGCAGTGGTGTAGCAGTATTAATTTAGAATTTGATACTTCTATGCTGAGATGGGAAAAAGGAAACCACGCTCAAGATGGTATTTGGTGGAAGCATTGGTACGATAATGTTATTACCACAACACATTTTCAGAGGTTTTCATCTAATGAAGACCAATTAAATCAAAAATATCAATCAATTTATGATGAAGCATTAGATTATTATAACAAATTGTATTATTTTGCAGAACAATGAATTTGTTGCTAAAACTCTGGAATCAACCTAATTGGGTAAAATGGATAGTATACTTTGCCATTGCCTACATACTCTTTGAAATAAAAGAAGCTTTTGCTATTGTTCTTTGGTTTTTGTTTTGCATTCTATTATACTATATCATCTTTGCTAAAAATATGTTTCAATCAACAACCTATTATGAAAAAAAGATATAGTATACTTACATTCTGTATCTTGCTAATTGCTTGCAATGCAAATGTTGCTAATTTGAGACCTCATGGATCTCAGACCGATGTGCCAGAATTAACACGTAATAATTATTTGATGGGATTTTTAAATGAATATCGTAGTTCATACGATGTATCATATTATGACATCAATATAGACTTTGATATTGAAAAGAAATCAATAGATGGATTTGTAACCATTAAAGCAAAAAGTCTTGATGATATTGACACTCTGCAAGTAGATCTAGCTAAAAATTTAAATATTACGAAAATTACTCATCAAAATAGTTCTGTTGAATATAATCGAGAAGAAGACGCTGTTATTATAGTCTTCAATGAAACTATAGAGAAAGATACATTATTCGATTTTACAGTTCATTATTATGGAATACCTCAAGGTGCTGATAATCCACCTTGGTCAGGAGGATTCACATGGTCTAAAGATAAAAATGATAGAGATTGGGTAGCGGTTTCGTGTGAAGGTGAAGGCGCAAGAATTTGGTGGCCTAATAAAGATCATATTACTGAAGAACCTGATAGTGTTCGAATGGCTTTTACTGTACCATCTAATTTAGTGGGCGTTGGTAACGGTCAACTAAGAAGCGTTATAGAAAAAGAGGATGACAAGACTACCTACGAGTGGTTTGTGAACAATCCGATTAATAATTATAATATTTCTGTTCAAATCGGAAACTATGTTGCCGTTCAAGACACATTTATTAAAGGAAACACAACCCATTATATGAATCATTATGTGTTAGATTATAATGAAGAAGTTGCACAAAACTACTTTCCACAATCAAAAGAAGTTGTTCGCTTCTATGAAAAATATTTTGGAGACTATCAATGGTGGGATGATGGATATAAATTAATTGAAGTCCCATATTTAGGTATGGAACATCAGTCAGCTGTAACCTATGGAAATGGATTTAGTATATATAATGGTGTTAGAAGTAGTAGTTGGGCTATGTATGGTGTAATTGATCCACTTATTATCCATGAAACTGGTCACGAATGGTTTGGTAATAGTGTTACTGCTATTGATCCAACCCATATATGGATTCATGAAGGATTACAAGTCTATTCTGAAGCATTATACTTTGAAGATAAATTCAATAACTATCCAATAAGCGTTGATTATTTAAAAAGTATTAAATCAAGAATTCAGAATAAAATTCCTATTGTGGGTCCAGAAAATGAAAATTATTGGGCCTTAAATGGTGATACTTATATGAAAGGTGCCTGGGTAATGCATACCTTAAGGAGTGCTATAAATGATGACCCTACCTGGTTCGCAATACTCAAAGAATTCATGATAGAAAATGCAAAAGGACATGTTAGTACTGAAGATTTCTTTTCTAAAGTTAGACAAAAAACTGGTGTTGATTATTCATATTTTTCAGAACAATATTTTTATACCCCAGATCAACCTGAATTAGAATATTACCAAACAGATTCTAATTTTTATTACAAATGGAATAATGTAAAAGATAATTTTGTTATGCCAATTGATTTGCTAGTAAATGGTGCTGAAAAAAGAGTTTTTCCTAATATTGAATTTCAGTCATTTAATATAAAAAAGCATTCAACTATTGAAGTGATGGATTGGAAATTTTATGTTCTTCCTAAAAATATAAATAATAATTAAAAGGATGTAAAAATGAGTAATATTGTTTGGCACAAAACTACTATTAAAAAAAGTGATCGAGAATATAAGTTAAAGCAAAAATCTTTTGTGTTATGGTTTACCGGTCTTAGCGCTAGTGGCAAATCAACAATTGCAAATGCTGTAGAAAAAAAACTTTATGATTTAAAATTCAATACTTATTTACTAGATGGTGATAATGTACGCCATGGTTTAAATAAAGATTTAGGATTTGATGAAAAAAGTAGAATTGAAAATATCCGTAGAGTCGGTGAAACTGCTAAACTTTTTAATGATGCAGGTTTAATTATACTGACAGCATTTATTTCACCATTTATTTCAGATCGAAAATTAGTCAGAAATTTATTTGAAAAAGGAAAATTTTTAGAAGTTTATGTAGATGCGTCTTTAGAAACCTGTGAAAAAAGAGACCCAAAAGGTTTTTATAAAAAAGCGAGAAAAGGTGAAATAAAAAACTTTACAGGAATATCCTCCCCATATGAACCTCCTAAAAATCCCGAAATCTATGTTTCTAATAATGGATTAAGTATAGACAAAATATCTCAAGAAATAATTGAATATCTTAAAAAAAATAAATATATATAAATGAAAGAGGGGTTCTAATGAAATATTCAATGTTTATAGGAAGGTGGCAACCTTGGCATAATGGGCATCGATGGTTAATTGATCAGCGATTGAGTGAAGGTAAAAATATTCTTATTTGTGTTAGAGAGGTTAGTAAAGATGATAAAAACCCTTATGATCCTATTCAAGTAAAAGAAAATGTTGAAAAAGAATTAAAAGGTTTAATTGAATCACAAAAAGTAAAAGTAATTATTATTCCGGATATTGAATCAGTGAATTATGGCCGCGGAGTTGGATATGATATTATAGAACACGTCCCCCCTAAAAATATAGGTGAAATTTCTGCTACAAAAATAAGAAAGAAACTATTTAATAGTTAATTTTTCAACTTCGCTAATTTTGACTGTGGCAGTACCAGTCTTTCCAACAACAATAGAAGCAGCAGCATTTGCAATTTTTGCAGAAAACTCTATATCTTTAGTTTTAGCATATGCTATAGATAAAGCCGAAATCACAGTATCTCCCGCTCCTGTAACATCTGGGTTTTCAATATGATAAGGTTTTATATGTTTTACAAAATTATTTTTTCCTATAATAGCCATCCCTTCAGCACCTTTTTTTGCAATTATATAAGTAAAATTATTTTCTTTAATAAGCTTATTACATGTATCTATAATTGATTGATCATCCTGAATATCAATTCCAGTAGCTCTTTGAAGCTCATTTAAGTTTGGGGTAATAATATGTGCATTTTTATATAGAGAAAAGTCATCCTTCTTCGGATCTACTATTACCATATCTGTATTAATCTTTATATCTTTTATTACACCTTTGTTATAGTCAGAAAATATACAAACATCATAATTATTAATATTCCTAGATAAAAAATCTGATTTGAAATCTATCACTCTTTCTTTATCAATTCTTGCTACTTGCTTACCATTTGCATAAATCCTTTGTTTTAATGTCGTAGGATGATTTTGAATTATTTTTATTTCATTAATATTGATACCATTTTTTTCTAGTATTGAAAGTAGTTTTTTCCCCCAAATATCATCTCCAATGACTCCTAAACATGTTACATTTGCTCCCATTGAACTTAAATTCATTGCAACATTCCCTGCGCCTCCTGGAATGCAATATTCTTCTTCAAATACAACGACAGGTACGGGAGCTTCTGGAGACATTCTCTGAGATTGACCTATGATATAATGATCTATCATGAAATCTCCTATCAATAATACTTTAATATCTGAAAAATCTAAACTCATTTTGCTCTGCCTTGATTTACAACTTTTTTTTGTTTTTCCTTTAACTTCTCCTCATCAATCAAGTATTCTTTTTCTAACACATTGAAACTGCGATCTAATGTATACACTAATGGAACACCTGTAGGAATATTTATAGATATAATTTCTTCATCTGATAATTGTTCTAAGATCTTAATAATAGCCCTTAAAGAATTACTATGCGCTACAACAAGATGATCACCTCTATTCTGAATTATATTATTTATATATTCATTCCAAAATGGTTTTAATCTATCAATAACATTTTTTAAACTTTCGCCAGTTGGTAAAACAGCATTAATTTTTTTAAATTTTTCATTTAATTTTGGATGTCTTTCATCATCTTCTAATAATAAAGGTGGGGGTATATCGTAACTTCTTCTCCAGATTTGTACCTGATCCTCCCCATACTTGGATGCAGTTTCAGATTTATTCAATCCTTGGAGAGACCCATAATGTCTTTCGTTTAAACGCCAATCATATTGAATATCTTCTTTAGGAAAATCAATAATTTGAGTAACGATATCTGTGGTTTCGATCGCTCTATTCAAAATAGAAGTGTAAACACTTTTTATTTTAACATTAGCTGTCATTAATTGGTTACCCGAAAAGTTAGCTTCTGAAATACCTTTTTCAGTAAGTGAAACATCCCTCCATCCTGTAAACCTATTTTCTAAGTTCCATTGACTTTCACCGTGACGGAGAAGAATTAACTTCACTGTGCTTTAGTCGTTTTGATTATCAACTATAAGAAGTATAGCTGCTATATTAGCTAATGTTGTTGATAAGTCTGATATAAAGGAAGTAATATCAAATTCTGTCGGATTTGGATCAACAGGTACAAAAATAGTATCGCCAGGATAAATCTTTTTACCAAAACCTAAAAGAATTCTTCCAGTTTTTTTAATTTCCCCATTCGCGCTTTTGATATAAATCTTATTCTTCATAGTATTAGGTCTATGTCCTCCAGCAAATTCAATATATTTAGGTAAGTGTGCGCCTTTTTGGTATGTAACTAATCCAGGATTGAAGACATTTCCCTCAATTCTAACAACATTCTCAGAGGGCAATGCTGTAATTACTGTATTAGATCCAATTACAAAATCTAAGCTAGCATTATTAATCAACTCTGAAATAGTAGTTTGATTTCCTTCGTTATCCAAGCTAGTAAACTCTTGTGTTATAGTAAGATTTTTTTCTGAAGTTAAACCTGTTAACCCGCCAGCAATTGATATTGCTTTACGTACAGTTATCTCGCTATTGTTAAGAGGAAAAGTTCCGGGCTTATAGACTTCACCTTCAACACGGTAAGTATAGTTATTTCTATAATTTATATTTTCATAAACAAGTATTTTATCATTTTGCTCTAAAATGAATTGATTTGCATCCTTGTAAGAAACTGTAAACTCTGTACTATAAAATTTATTGCTATCTTGTCTTAGGACTACAATTTGATCTTCATGAATAGTTTGTCTAAATACTGGATCATCAAATCCTCCTGCAATATCTAGAATATTTTTTAAAGTAGTATTTATACCAGGATATCTTCCAGGAGACTTTACCCTACCATAAATGGTAACTTTTGAATCAACTGATGGAATAGATGGAATCCTTATAGTATCGCCATTATTTAAAATTATTGATTCTTGACTTTTAAAGTTTACTGCAATGCTAGTTTTTGCATTATCATCAGAAATTCTCTTATCGACTGGAATAATTTGATTTATAATAATAGTTGATGATGCACTACTAGTTAAACCAGAAGAATATGTTACTATATCAGATATAGATTCGCCAGCCAGAAATTCATAAGTTGAGGGTCTATTGACCTCTCCTGATATTGATATACGATTTTGAACGCTGGGAATATGTATTACATCGCCATCAATTAACTTGATATTTGAGAATGTATTTTTGCCATTCATAAAAAACGAATAGAAATCTACTGTAGTAAGTAGTTGGTCATTACGAATCAACTGAACTTTCCTCAAAGATCCTTCATCATTTACTCCTCCTGCTTGAACAATAGCTGAGAAGATATCAGAAAAAGGATGCACAAGGTTAATCCCTGGATTTTCAATATGTCCTGAAAAATAAATGTTTATAGATTTTAACTTCCCGAGACCTAATATGAGTGTAGTTGGATTAACTTCATCTTTTAAAGTAGAATAAATTCTAGATAGTTCTTCGGTTAGAAGCAATTCTGCGGATTCCAGAGTTTTATTAGAAAGGTTTATAAATCCAATATTCTCGTAGTATATCATTCCATCTTTATTAATAATTTTATTCTCTCTGGAATTATTTTCACCCCATAAAGATATAATAATTTCATCCCCCGGTCCTAGTTTATAGTCTGCTGGTGTGGGTATATTATCAAAGAATGATATATCCTTTTTGAAGTAATTATACCCAAAAAAATCATTTCTATTGATATCTACCCTATCATTTGTAGATGGAATTGATATAGGAATGAATGTATCTGTGTCTTGTTCAGCTTCTACATTATTTGATATTGTATTCGCTTGTAATTCTGCCTTAATTGCATCCAACTGTTGATTACTAAGATTATTGAGATCGCTCATCGAAACTTGAGCAAAAATTATATTTAGAAAAAATGCTGATATAATGTATATATTTTTCATGTTTTAAATTTAGTTTTAAATAGTTTGTTTACAAATAGATTATATGGATAGCCATCGATCATTTTTTAATGTCCATTGAATTGTTTTTTTTAATCTATCAAATGCAGAATGGGGTGTCCAACCCATATTAGCCATTTTTGACCCATCTAATGCATAACGTAAGTCATGACCTGGTCTTTGTGAGTGAAAATCAACCATTTCATAGTTCAACTCCTTGTGTTGTGTATTAGCAATAAATTTCGCTAAAGCAAGATTGTCTATTTCATCTTTTCCAACAATATTAAATTTTTGACATTTTGCTCCAGTTTCATCAGGGGTCATACTAGATATATCATAATTATACAAGAATAATTGTGCATCGGCTACATCTTCTGCATGAATATAGTGCCTAGATCCGGCAATAGTTTTTTTTGAGTTTGCATGAACTGATACCAATTCGCTATCTCTAGTTTTTTTTATAACCATTGGAATATATTTTTCAGGATTTTGTCTTTCACCAAAGACATTCATAGTATGTGTTATTAATGATGGTAAACCATATGTGTTTTCAAAAGCTACTACTAGCTCTTCTGCTCCTGCTTTGGTTGCAGAGTAAGGATTTGTTGAATTATATCTATCATTTTCTTTATAATTCATGCCAGATGGTGCTGGACCAAAAATTTCATCAGTGCTAAAATACGCAAATCTTTCTAAATGATCTAATTTTCTAGCATAATCTAGTATGTGAGCCGTACCTACCACATTATCCATTACAAATTCTAAAGGGTAGTTAATAGATCTATCTACATGAGAACCTGCAGCAAGATGACTTATATAATCTATTTTTCCAATAGTGGCTATAATTTCTGGATTCAATTCTGCTTTTAAATCATGATGAATCACACGCACTCTTCTTTGTTCGGATTTAGGATAGGCTGTTACAACTTCATTCAATCTATTTAAATTTCCGCTAAAATCTAATCGGTCCAACGTAACGATTTCCCAATCAGTACTAGATAAAATTTTATCAATTAAATGATGAGCAATAAATCCTGCGCCGCCTGTTATTAAAATCTTTTTCATAATTAACTATTTCTATAATGATTTTAGGTTCCATTTACTTGATTATGAGCACCTTACTTAATTCATTATCACCTACTTTTCTTAATACAAATTCCTCTTTAAAATGAGGGAATTTTTTTCTAAAAATATATTTCCATTTTCTATGTCTTTTGTATTAATAATCATTGAAAAAGAATATAAAGATTATTTTTTTATAACAATCTTTTAATTTAGTATTAAATAATTATATTAAAATGTATATCTAAGTTAAAATAATATTAAAATTTACCAAGTTTCATAATAAAATAATTTTTTAATAATTCACAAAACATAAGAAAGAAAGTAGAATGTATAAGATCGGGATAATAGGAAAGGGTTTTGTTGGTTCAGCTGTAAATTTTGGCTTTTCTTCAAAAGAAGAATGTGAAATAAAGATATATGATAAAGATCCAAAAAAATCTCAAAACACTCTATCTAGAGTTGTAAATGATTCGGACTTTATCTTTATTTCTATCCCCACTCCATCAAATACTGATGGATCAATAAATTTAGAAGTAGTTGATAAATGTCTAAACGAAATAAATAAAATTATCGAATCTGATGCAATCCTGTTACTAAGATCAACAATGACTCCTGGTTCATCTAATATGTTTCAACAAAAATATCCAAAACTAAATATTGTTTTTAATCCAGAATTTCTCACTGAAAGAAATGCAGATTTTGACTTTGTTAATCAATCTAGATTCATTCTAGGGGGGAATATTAATCATGTTAAACAAGTTTCTAGGCTTTATAGGTGGAGATTTGGATCATCAGTCCCAATCATTGAAACTACTTTTGAAACTGCTGAATTGATTAAGTATATGAATAATTGTTTTCTTGCAACTAAGGTTTCATTTTTAAATGAAATGAAATTGATAGCAAACGAATGCGGTGCAGATTGGGAAAAATCAGTTGAAGGATTTTCGCTTGATAATAGAATAGGTAAATCTCATACGGAAGTCCCGGGTCCTGATGGTAAATTAGGATTTGGGGGCAGTTGTCTTCCTAAAGATATTCAGGCTATGATTAGCTATGCAAATAAATTGGATATTAAATTAAATACCTTAATAGGGGTATGGAGTACTAATCTAGAAGTAAGGCCTGAGAAAGATTGGGAGCAGCTTATAGGTAGATCTATTATTGATAAAGATTAATTATCAAATCTTTAATTACTTTTCTAGTATTGATTCTATAATTAAATCTAAATCTAATTCGGTTAGATATGGATGCATTGGAAGACTAACAATATTTTCAGATAATAATTGTGAAACTGGGAAATCTCTTTTACTATAACCAAGGTATTCAAATCCTTTCATAAGATGTATTGGTAATTTATAATACACTACCGTTGGAATACCTCTATTAGTTAATCTTTTAACTAAATCATCTCTTTTTGTATTTGATCCCAAAACTATTGAAAATAATGCATGTGCAGACTGGTAATCTTTTGGATGATATTGGGCGTTTTTTAAATGTTTTCTATAAATGTTATCAATTTCATTTCGCATAGATAATTCATCATCAAAAATGGTAAGTTTTTCAAGAAGAACAGCAGCTTGAATACTATCTAATCTACCGTTGATACCAACCATCTCGCTATTATATCTATCATCTTTAGTGCCATGAATACGAATTGCTCTACAATTTTCTGCTAATTCATCGTTATTTGTAAAAATTGCCCCTCCATCACCATAACAACCCAAAGGTTTAGCTGGGTAAAATGATGTTGCAGCTACATCACCAAAAGTGCCAATTTTTTTTTGTCTGATTGATCCACCAAAACTTTGTGCAGCATCTTCAATTACTTTTAAATCATATTTTTTAGCAATTTTATCTATTAATCTATAGCGAGCAGGTAATCCAAATAAATCTACAGGAATGATAGCCTTTGGTTTCAATTTTCCTTCAAAAATAACTCTTTCAATCTCTTCTTCGAGCTTTTGGCAATCAATATTAAAAGTTGATTCATAAACATCGACAAAAACAGGTGTTGCGCCTAAAATAGCAATTACTTCTGCCGTAGCAACATATGTAAATGGAGTAGTAAATATCGCATCTCCCGGCCCTATTCCCCACGCCATCAATGGGATTAGTAATGCATCTGTTCCTGAAGAGCATGAAATTGCATGCCTTACACCACAATAATCTGCTAAACGCTCTTCTAAATCATAGACTTCTGGACCCATGATGTATGAACCATGATCTAAAATATCTTTAAATCTTTTTTCAAGAGGTTTGCGAATTCTTTCTTGCTGCTTTGCTAAGTCTAAAAATTTCATAACTTTATAAGATAAAATAAACATAATTAACTTTCGAAGTGAAAAAATTATTAAAAAACACTTTAATTGAAATTCATATATTTATACTTTTAACTATGAATAACATTTTCAAAAAAATTTTTATCATAATATTATGTACAACTAATGTAATATTTTCACAAGAACATGCATTTAAGTTAGAGATACTATCCAATTCTAATAATAACGACTATTGGTGGCTGACAAGAAATAATAATGGAATATATATTAATGATCATAATATTAACCTTGATTGGCACTTTAAAGATGCATCAACAAATTATAAAATAACACTTTCAAACTCATTTTCTAATAATGGAAATTTTAATCTTGGCGAGTCTTTTATAAAGCATGATTTTTCAGATAAATTATATTTTAGGATAGGTAAATATTATAGAGATTTTAGTTTATATTTAAACGATGACTTGAGTTCAGGATCAATGTTAGTGAGTAAAAATGCACAAGCTTTACCAAAAATAGGCTTAGTAGGAAATTTTTCGACAAAGAAAAAAAAATATATTTCCTTTAAATGGGGTATTTCTCATGGATTTTTTGAAAAAAATAAATACTATAGCGATGCTCCTTTTTTGCACGAAAAATTTATTTACTTAAATATTACAAAAAATAATTTTCACAGCTTAAGTATAGGTTTAGTTCATGAAGCTATTTGGGCTGGCACAACTACAAAGCAGGGCTCTTCAAATAACCCAGGAAATCAAGCTGATTCGTTTAAAGATTTTTTAAAAGTTTTTATATCAGCTGATGGGCCTTTAATCGATGGAGAATCTCATGCAAACGCATTGGGTGCTCACTCTGGAATATGGGATTTTAGTTATACTAAGAAAGATAATAATAAAAAACTGAAGTTATATTATCAGCATTATTTTGAAGATACTAGCAGTTTAAGATTTGCAAATAAAACAGATGGGCTGTGGGGTATAGAATTAATCAATTATTTACCAAAGACAAATCTGCTCATTGAGTACTTAGATACGTCACATTGTTGTATTGATCCCCCTTATCAAGACGATAATTACTATTGGAATTATCAGTATAGAGATGGCTGGAAATATAAAGATATGATTATAGGTAATCCATTTGTCAACAATAATAGAAATCGCGATGAGATAAAACTTGTTCACTTAGGTTTAAGCGCAAATATCAAAAACAGTATTTTAAATTTTAAAGCTTCTAGAAAAATTAATAATACTGATTTAACTAAATATAAGCTCTCTTTGGATAAAAAAATTAATAAAGCTAGCGTATATATATATATTGTTGGAGATGAACAAGATTCGGGTATTGGTATGGGTTTATCTTATATTTTTTGATATTAGTTAAAATTCTTTCATTATGATGAGATTCTATTTTTTTCTTATAGTAATTATTAATAGTTGCGGTTCTTCAATAAATGGGCCAAATTTGCGAAGAGTACATAGCTTGTATTCTTAAGTTAATATATTAATATATGAAGATAACCGAGAAAAAGGAGTTAAACATGAATCGAACGATTCTTGGTGCGCTATTTGGAATTGTAATGATTTCTAGCGCTCTCTTTGGTCAAGGCACCGTATCTGGGTCTGTTACAGACGCAGACGGAAATGCTTTGCCAGGAGCAAATGTTGTGGTTGAAGGAACTGCGTTGGGTGCAGCTGCTACTTTAAGTGGTGCTTACTCAGTAAGTGTTCCTAATGGTACATACACAGTAACTGCTAGTGTAGTGGGTTATACATCAGAAAGTGCAACTGTAAAGGTTTCAGATTCTAACGCATCTGCAAGCTTTTCTTTAGCATCATCTTCCGTCGCGTTAGGCGGAGTTGAAGTACTAGCTGATCGTGTAGACAATACCTCTGCAATCCCTTATGATGACTATACTAAAGCTGATATTGATTTCAGATTAGGTGGTCGAGGATTGCCAAAAGCATTATCAACCCTACCAAACGTTTACGTTGAAAATGGTGGTGGTTGGGATGATGAAAATGTATATGTTCGTGGTTTTGACGATCGTTATACATCTTATCTAATTAACGGTATCCCTATGAATGACATGGAAAATGGTAATTTATACTTCTCTAACTGGAGTGTATTAGCTGATGTTGCATCAGTAGTACAAGTTCAAAGAGGAGCAGGATCTGTTAATTTAGCAACACCAAGTTTAGGTGGTGTGGTAAACTTTATGAGTATGCCAGCATCTTCTGAGCCAAGTGTTGTAGTAAAACAAGAAGCAGGACAACATAACTATTCAAAAACTGGTGTTACTATTAATACTGGTTTAATGATGGATGGCAAACTTGCAATGGTAGCATCAGCATCTAAAAGAACTGCTGACAAACTATTTGCAAGAGGTACCTACACAGAAGCATGGTCATATTATTTTAATACGTCCTATTCTTTTGATGCAGATAACCGTCTTGAATTTGTTGCACTTGGATCACCTCAAATTCATGGTCAAAATTTTTGGAACAATCGTGTTTCAAACTACAGCCATGAACTAGCCCGCGATATGGGTGTTGCTGAGGAAGATCTAAGAACTGAATACGGAATGGATTTTAACCCAAGAGCAGATAATCTTGATACACCTTTTACAGGTAAAAAAGCTACTGCTAGTTGGCTACCATTTGATGGCTGGAACAATCGTTCAGCTGACATGTATTCAAGTACATTAATTAATGAAAGAGAAAACTACTTTCACAAACCAATTGTACAGTTAAACTCATATAATAAGTTAAATGATACAATGACTTTAGCTAGTTCGCTTTACTACTCAGGTGGTGAAGGTGGTGGTTCAGGATCTGCAGGTTCCATTAGATGGAAATCTGACGGTTCAGGACGTGATTATGATGAGACTATTCGTCGTAATAGATTGGACTTTGTTGATGGTTTCGGCTATCAATCTAGAGGTATCCTAAGAGGAAGTAGAAATAATCAAGCAACTTTCGGTGTAGTTTCTAAATTAGACATGAAAATAGATGACATGTGGTCAGCTACTTTTGGTGTGGACATTAGAACTGCAGAAGTTGAGCATTACCGCGAAGTTTATAACCTATTAGGTGGTGACTTCTACTTAAATTCATCGAATCCAAACTGGAGTGCAGATGAACAAAAAAGAGGTCTTGGAGATAAAGTGTTTTATGACAACACTAACACAATAGACTGGATGGGTGGTTACGCTCAAGCAAATTATAACGATGGAATGGGAACAACTGGTTTCGCTATGTTTGGTGCTACTACAGCTAGCTATACAGCTGAAAACCACTTTTCAATTGAAGAAGAGAAAATCGAAGCAGATGCTGAGATGGGCTATCAAATGAAAGTTGGTGGAAGTAAAGCATTAAACGATACATGGCAGTTGTTTGGTAACATGAGTTACTCAGCAATGACACCATCGCTTGATAAATTAATAGATGATGTAAATTATCAACTAAACTCAAACTTTGAAAATGAAAAAGCTACTTGGGTAGACTTTGGTACCAGATTTAAATCAGCTAACGGCCAATGGGCTGGTAGTATGAATTATTACTGGGCACTATGGTCTGACAGAAACCAAAGTGGTACTTCAGAGGCTTTAGATGGTACAGAGTCATTCTTTAGTATTTCAGGATTGAACGAACTGCACCAAGGGTTAGAATACTCTATTGCATATCAACCAATTCCAGTACTAAGAATTGACATTAGAGGTCACGAAAGTGATTGGAGATTTACTGATGACTTGTCATACACTTACAATGAAATTGAAGCAGACGCAAGCAGCGAAGAAACATTCGAACTTTATGTTAAAGACGTAATGATTTCAGGTGCTCCACAGTCACAAACCAATTTAATTGTAACTGGGTTCTTTAACAGATTAAAAGTATCTGCTGAAGCACAGTCATTCTCTAAACAATACCCTAGATGGGGTTATGATGGTGCTATTCAGGACTTAGCATTCTTATTAGGTGAAGGTAATACTTTTGCTGAAGATGCTTATGTAACTGGTAACACAACTCTAGTGAACTTTAATAGTGCATACACAACAGAGCTTATGGGTAAAGCGGTTACTTTCAACGCATCCGTATTCAATGCAACTGACGAACTTTACGTCGGTGACTTTGTTGACGCGTATGATGGTTCTGGAGACGTTTCTGACTTAAGAGTTAGAGTCGGTCAACCAAGATCATATAATATTGGAGTGACTATTAACTATTAATCTTATTATTACCGATTAGTATTAAATAAAAAACCCTTCAATTTATTGAGGGGTTTTTTATTGGAGTTTTTTTTGGAGAGCACTTAACTCTTCAAGCAATGCTTTGTCAGGAGAAGTATCTTCTTCTTCCATTCTTCGAATTTTATCCCTTAGGATTGCAATGTCTTTCTTCACTGGGTTGCGCTCTAATGTAGCAATACAATCATCCAAAATGGTCTGTTCATATTCCTTATCAGGCACCTCTATTGCTAGGGAAGCAATCAAATTACGTTGTTCTGATGATCCGCCAATTAATTCAAGAATCTGTCCTGGCTTATACCCCTTATCACTATTATCAATTAATACTTTTAAAACATTATAAAGTAGTTTATTGCTAAATAAAGCAATGGGCATCTTTGGAGCAAGTTCTGGGGAATGTAATGCTAGCTTAATCAATTCTAATTGCGCCTTATCTTCCGATGAACGATAGTGAGTGACTTCAGTTGTACTTGAATCACCTTCTACTGGTGCTTTGTATCTTTTTTGTTTAAGAGAGCTAAAACGATCAAGCACTTCAGCTTCTACAACGCCCAATTCATTAGATAGCTTTCGAATTAAATCATTTCTAACCATACTATCGGGAACTAACTGTATTTCACCTATACATTCATTTAAAAATTTTGATTGGTCTGCAGCACCTTGACTTAAAATATCTTTATGTTTTATAATAAAGCTAATAGGATGTGCTGCTGTCTTAATGAGGGATCTAAAAGTTTCTTTTGTATTACTATCTTTTTTGAAAAAATCGTCAGGGTCATCGCCATTTCCTAAATATAAAACTCTTGTTTCAATACCGTTTTGTAATAAAACATAGCTGGTACGAATAGCAGCATTAATACCTGCACTGTCGGAGTCATAACAAAGAATAACTCTATTAGTATACTTTTTTAATGCAACAGCATGCTTACTAGAGAATGCTGTTCCAGAAGTAGCAAGAACATTATCAAATGTTTGTTCAACTAAGCGTAAAAAGTCAGTTTGACCTTCTACTAATATTGCAAAATTCTTCTTACGAATATTTGGTTGTGTTTGATACGAACCGAAGAAAATCTTACTTTTTTCAAAAAGCAAAGTTTCGGGAGAGTTTAGATATTTAACATCTTCTTTTTCCGATAAACTTCTGCCGCTGAATCCAATAATTTTACCCGAAAGACTAAAGAAAGGAAACATAATACGATTGCGGAAACGATCAATAAGTGGACCTTTTTTTGACTCTGAAAATAATCCAGATTTTTTCAAAATTTGGTTATCAAACTTACCATGAAGTTGTTTTAAAAGACCATCCCAACTATCAGGGGCAAATCCAATTCTAAATTTACTGATAATATCATCATGGAAAGCTCTATCTGTAAGATATTTTTTTGCCTTTCCTTGTGGCTTATCTTTAATATTGTTTTCGAAATAAATACATGCTAATTCATGGATTTCATATAATTGATCATACAAATTGTTCTGCTCTTTATTTCCAAGTTCAATTATTTCAATGCCATATTTTTCTGCTAAGGAACGTATTGCTTCAGGAAAACTAATTTTTTCGTATTCAATTAAGAACTGTACCGCATTTCCACCCTGCGCTGAACCGAAATCATACCACATATTTTTTTCTGGCGCTACACTGAAGGATGGTTTTGTCTCTGATCTAAAGGGACTCAAACCAAAATAGTTTTGTCCGCGTTTTTTTAAATCTACATATTGAGAGATTACATCTAGTACATCTACTTCTTCTAAAACTCGATTAATTGTTTCTTGTGCTATTCTTCTCATATGGGCATTGTACTTGACATTGATTTACTAATATAATCTTTGAAAGGCTCCAGTAAAACAAGAATTTGTGATTCGCTATAAAGAATGTCATAAATCTTATTAGATATGAAGGTGTCAAAAAACCATATGAAGATTGTCAGTAATATAATTGTTTTTAAGCCTCCAAATAAAAATCCAAACAATTTATCTATTGCAACAAAAGAAAGTGATCCATCAAAAAGAAATAGGAGTATGCTAGTAAGAAATCTTGAAATCATAATTGAGATAAAAAATATAAATCCAGCGGAAAGGAGAAAAATCCATCTTGTATCAATATCCAAGAAAGATGACAAAAAGACTGTTAAATCAAAATAAAAAAAAATTGCAAAGAATATACCTACCCCAATATCTATAAATTCAAATATAGCATCTATGAATCCCTTCTTTATACCCAGAACCGCATTAAAGCCTATTAGTAAACAAAAAAGTATATCTATAACCATATTAAGACAATAATTCTTTTAAGAGATTTTGTGCCACTCCTCCATCAATTTTTCCAGCACCTTTTTTCATTACCTGGGGCATTACCTTTCCAAAATCTGCCATACTAGATGCTCCAGTTTGTTCGATAACAGACGATATAATTGACTTAATCTCATCTTCTGTCATCATCGAAGGCAAATAAGCTTCAACAATATTCAGTTCGGCAGTTTCTTTATCTACTAGATCATTTCTTTCGCCCTGTTTATACAATTTAATAGACTCTTTATGTTGCTTAGCAGCTGTTTGTAACACTTTCATTACTTCACTGTCTTCTAGTGGCTTACCTGTGGCAATTGACTTATTTTTACATTTAGAAATTAGAATACGTAAAACTCCTACTTTTGCTTTGTCTTGATTCTTCAATGCATCTTTTAAGTCGATTTCTATTTGATGTAACATAAATTTATTCTCCCTCATTAATAGTTTTCATTGCTAATAATAGCTGATCTTGGTTGGATTCAAATCCAATAAATCGTCTGCCTATTTTTTTGGCAACAGATCCAACGCTTCCAATGCCCATAAAAGGATCTAAGACCCAATTCAATTTGAAACTACTTCCCTTTAAAATTCTATGAATAATCTCATCATAATCTAAATGGAACCACAGATTATTTTTGATTTCTTCTGGATTAGGGCTATTAATATTCTTTCCATCTACAATATAATTTTGATTGAAAATATAATCATTGGTCTTTGTAGCAAACCAAATATCTGATATGGTATTCTTCCACTGAGACAGGCCTTCTTGTTCAGATTTTCTCTCTGCAGTAATTCTAGATTGGACATTAAACTTCTTTTCTAATACTGAGTGATACATGGAAGAAGATTGCCAAGGACAAATAATATAGATTGATCCATTTGGTGTTAATACTCTTTTAGATTCTTCAAGCCATCCATCTACCCAATCTACATAATTCTCAAATGTTGGGCTTTTCCCTGACAAGCTATTACTTTTGGGTTGCGTCGTTGGCTCTGTTATAATTAAATCAATAGATTCATCTGGTATATTTGCTAAGCCAT